>SWCB01001695.1_pt1 | contig 101573 bp, 87 predicted proteins | sample 4692901 | NCBI WGS metagenome assembly SWCB01 (sample SAMN10267276, study PRJNA491770) | bioreactor metagenome | isolation source: DHS bioreactor inoculated with subseafloor sediment | place: Japan: off Shimokita Peninsula | collected 2006-08 | reverse complement strand
CTTCCTTTGTCTTTAATTCCTAATCCCTAATTCTTAATTCCAAATTGTCTTCCCACCTGTCTTGCTGAATCTATCTGCCGAAGGCAGACCAGACTACCGAAGAAGAGTGTTGCAAAACCAGAAATTGTCATTGCGAATCCCCGATTTTTGGGGATGAAGCAATCTCCAACCTAGAATATCCCTTAAATTTTATATTACTCTTGCAACACCCGCCGTAGGCAGATTCATTTCAACATCTAAACATATTTTTAATTCATCATTATAAACAAATCAACAAACCCTTCCACCTCTGGTGGATAAATCACCTCATCAATTAAGTAATCAAAAAATTCAACTTTTTTTTTGCTTTTAGTTTAATGCCTATATATATTTATGACTTGTAATTTTTAACAATATTCCGGTTAATGAAAAATATAATTTACATCTCTGATTTATCAAATCACGTTGGCCAAGAAGTTACACTTCACGGATGGCTCTACAATAAACGTTCAAGCAAGAAAGTTAAATTTCTCATTTTAAGAGATGGCACCGGTTATCTTCAATGTGTTACTTTTATTGGTAATGTTTCTGAAGATGTTTTTAATCTAGCCGATACTATTACTCAAGAATCATCCTTTAAAGTTACCGGAAATGTAAAAGAAGAACCCCGCGCTGTAGGTGGTTATGAATTAGATGTTACCAATCTAGAACTTATTTCTGAATCCGTTGATTATCCTATCACTCCTAAAGAACATGGAATTGAATTCTTGATGGATCAACGTCATTTATGGGTTCGTTCTAAAAAGCAAGTCGCTATATTAAAAATTAGACATAGAATTGTAAAATCTATAAGAGATTTCTTCGATAATAAAGGATTTGTTTTATTCGATCCTCCAATAATTACCCCAAATGCCGTTGAAGGGACTTCAACACTCTTTGAAACTCCTTATTTTGATTTAGGAAAAGCATATTTAACTCAATCCGGACAGTTATATGCGGAAGCCGGAGCTATGGCTTTAGGTAAAGTTTATACTTTTGGTCCGACTTTTAGAGCTGAAAAATCTAAAACTAGAAGACACTTAACCGAATTCTGGATGGTTGAACCGGAAGCTGCTTTTTATGAGTTAGATGATGTAATGGATTTAGCAGAAGAATTCTTAGAATATATTGTGCAGTCAGTTTTAGATGATAGAAAAGATGAATTAGAAATTTTAGAGAGAGATTTAACCAAACTTCAAACAATAAAAAGACCTTTCCCAAGAATTTCTTATGATGATGCAGTTAAAATGCTTCATGAAAAAGGGCATGAGTTTGAATATGGTAATGATCTAGGTGCAGCAGATGAAACAATTATTTCCGAAGCTTATGATAGACCTGTAATGGTTCACAGATATCCGCAGCAAGTTAAAGCTTTTTATATGAAACGTGATCCAGAAAATGAAAATTTAGCTTTAGGTGTTGATGTTTTAGCTTCCGAAGGTTACGGAGAAATCATCGGCGGAAGTCAAAGAGAAGATGATCTTGATAAATTATTAGAAAGAATTAAAGAACATGATCTTCCTCAAGAATTTTTTGAATGGTATTTAGATTTAAGAAGATTCGGTTCTGTTCCTCATTCAGGTTTTGGATTAGGATTAGAAAGAACAGTTAGCTGGATTTGCGGTTTAGATCACTTAAGAGAAGCAATTCCGTTCCCAAGAATGATTTATAGGAATACACCTTAATTATGAATTTGGAATTAATTTTATTTCTTATTTTAGCTGGTGTTGCTGCGTTTTCATCAGTCATGGTTATTTCAAGACCAAATCCTATTCTTAGTGCAGTTTTCTTAATATTAAATTTCTTCGCGCTTGCCGGAATCTATTTATTATTGAATGCACAATTCTTATCGGTCGTTCAAGTTATTGTTTATGCCGGCGCTATTATGATTCTTTTCCTTTTTGTTCTTATGCTTATTAATACCGAAAATGAAAATTCCATTTTTGCCGATAAAAAACCTATTAAATACTTTGCAGTTTTTATTGCTGTTCTTGTTTTTTCACAGATTGTCTATTTGATATTTTTCTCAAATCCTTCCGGTTTAACTACCGGCTCGGTTCAGCAATCTGTTACAGCAGGTGAAATTGAAAGTATCGGTCAAGAATTATATACAACTTATATTTTACCCTTCTTAGTTGCTGGTTATCTTCTTCTTGTTGCAACTATGGGAGCAATAATTTTAGCTAAGAAAAAATTTGAGTAGGATGTAAATGCAAGTTCCAATGGAATATTATCTAATTTTAAGCGCATTTATGTTTAGTGTGGGTGTTGCCGGTGTTCTTATCAGAAGAAATGCAATAGTTATTCTTATGAGTGTCGAACTAATGCTTAATTCTGCTAACCTGGCTCTTATTACTTTCTCTTCTTTTATGGGAAATCCGGTAGGACAAATTTTTGCGTTTTTCGTAATGACTGTTGCCGCAGCCGAAGCTGCTGTTGGACTCGCAATTGTTATTGCTATCTTTAGAAACAAATTAACTGTTAATATTGACGAAATAAACATCTTCAAGTGGTAATTATAGATGATTGATTACATTTATTTAACAATATTATTTCCTCTGCTTGGTTTTGCAATCAATGGTTTATTTGGCAGCAAAATTAAAAATGAGAAGATTATAGGTTCCATCGGTGCCGGTGCCGTAGGTTTATCATTTCTTGTAACTGTCATGGCTTTTATTCAACTTCTTGGTCTTCCTGCTGATGATAGAACTAGAGTTGTTGAAATGTTTACATGGCTTAATGTGGCCGGACTTAATATTAAATTCGCTTATCTGGTTGATCAGCTTTCAATTGTTATGTCCTTAGTTGTTACCGGTGTTGGCTTTTTAATTCATGTATATTCTATCGGTTATATGCATGGAGAAACCGGTTTCTGGAGATTCTTTGCATATCTAAATTTATTCATCTTCGCTATGATGAATTTAGTTTTAGGTGATAATTTCCTTGTGCTGTTCTTAGGATGGGAAGGTGTTGGTCTCTGTTCTTATCTGTTAATTGGTTTTTATTATAATAGAAAATTTGAAAAAGGAACAGTTGCTCAGGCAGCAAAAAAAGCTTTTATAGTTAATAGAATCGGTGATTTTGGATTTTTACTTGGAATGTTCTTGATATTCCAGACCTTTGATAGTCTTAATTTTTTGGAAGTTTTCTCAAAAGCAGCTTATTTCCCCGTTTCTGAATCAACTTTTAGCTTAATTGCACTTTTCTTATTTATCGGTGCTACCGGAAAATCTGCCCAGATTCCTCTCTATGTTTGGCTTCCCGATGCTATGGCCGGACCTACTCCTGTTTCGGCTTTAATTCATGCCGCTACTATGGTTACAGCCGGTGTTTATATGGTGGCGAGAGCTTCTATTATTTTTGCTTCCGCTCCTGCTATTATGGCTGTTGTTGCTGTTATTGGTTTATTGACAGCTTTCTTCGCAGCCACAATTGGTCTTGTTCAAACTGATATTAAAAAAGTTCTTGCTTATTCTACTGTTAGCCAATTAGGATATATGTTCCTGGCTGCCGGTGTTGGTGCTTTCGGTGCGGCTATTTTCCATGTTATGACTCACGCTTTCTTTAAAGCTTTGTTATTCCTTGGAGCCGGTTCTGTTATTCATTCTATGCATCATGAACAAGATATTAGAAATTATGGTAATCTTAAAAAATATATGCCGGTTACTTATATTACTTTCTTAATTGCGGCTTTTGCAATTGCCGGTCTTCCAGGTCTTTCCGGTTTCTTTAGTAAAGATGAAATCCTTTGGTATTCTTACAGCAAAGGTAATTTACTTTTCTGGATTATTGGTGCTTTTACTGCAGTTCTTACAGCTTTTTATATGTTTAGATTAGTTTCTTTAACCTTTTTTGGAAAAGAAAGATTTAGCAAAGATCTGCATCCGCATGAATCTCCTAAAGTAATGACAATTCCTTTAATGATTCTTGCTTTTCTCTCTGTAGTAGGTGGTTATGTTGGTATTCCTGAAATATTTAGCGGGGAAGGGGGAAATGCTCTTAAAAATTGGTTCAAACCTGTTTTCGCTCCGGCTGAAGCTAAATTAAGATCTTATGGTTCTCACTCTCATTTTGAAGAATTATTGCTAATGGGTATTTCGGTTGCAGCTGTCTTAGCCGCTATTTATTTTGCTTATTATATCTATACTAAAAAGAAAGATATTGCCGATAAAACAGCTTTATCCGTTAAAGGTCTTTATAATACTTTACTTAATAAATACTACGTTGATGAAATTTACGAAGCGTCTATTATCAAACCAATTGTTGTTATTTCGGAAAAATTGCTTTGGAAGGTTGCCGATAATAGAATAATTGATGGAATTGTTAACGGATCAGCAAAACTCATTGATGGAATTTCCGGAATCGTAAAGAAAATGCAGTCTGGTGTGGCTCAATTCTATGCGTTAATTATGATGGTTGGAATTTCTATCGCATTATTCTGGATAATACTAAGTCTATAAACTATGGAAAATAGCTCAATTTTAACATATTTGTTGTTGACTCCAATAATTGGTAGCTTACTTTTACTTTTTATCAAAAAGGAACAAGAAAGTTTTATCCAATGGTTTGGTCTGGCTGTCAGTTTAGCAGCTTTCGTTATTTCTATTTTAATGCTTATGAACTTCGATCAAGCTAATGGTAGCTTCCAAATGATTGAAAAATATCTTTGGATTGAAGGTCTAAACATCAGTTACCACGTTGGTGTTGACGGTATTTCAGTTTTACTTATTTTATTGACTACTTTTTTAACTCCGCTAACTTTAATTTCCACTTGGGGCACAATTAAAAAGAATATAAAAATGTTTACCTTTTTTATGCTCTTTTTACAAGCCGGTATGTTGGGAGTTTTCGTTTCTCTAGATCTATTCCTTTTCTATATTTTCTGGGAAGCAATGTTAATTCCTATGTATTTCATCATTGGTGTCTGGGGTGGTGAAAATAGAATTTATGCTTCAATAAAATTCTTTATTTATACAATGTTTGGTAGTTTATTGATGCTTGTTGCTATTATTTGGCTTGCTATTGATGCTTCAAGTCAATTAGGAATGTTTACTACAAATTTATTAGATTTATATAAAGTTGGTCCTACAATTGCAAGAGATGTTCAAAATTATCTTTTCTTAGCTTTTTTCTTAAGTTTTGCAATAAAAGTACCTTTATTTCCGCTGCATACTTGGCTGCCGGATGCTCACGTTCAAGCACCTACTGCAGGTTCTGTTATATTAGCCGGTGTTCTTTTGAAAATGGGTACTTATGGTTTAGTAAGATTTAATCTTCCTTTATTCCCGCAAGCTTCTGTTGAGTTTGCTCCATATATTTCTGTTCTAGCAGTATTTGGAATTATTTACGGTGCGCTTGTCGCAATGGTCCAAAAGGATATGAAAAAGTTAGTAGCTTATTCGTCTGTTGCGCATTTAGGTTTTGTAGTTCTGGGAATTTTTGCAATGACCGTCGAGTCTTTACAAGGTGCTGTTATTCAAATGGTAAACCATGGTTTATCAACTGGCGCATTATTCCTTTTGGTTGGAATGATTTACGAAAGAACACATTCCAGAGAAATTTCTTATTATGGTGGAATTGCTAAATTAGTTCCTGTTTATTCTACTTTCTTGCTAATTGCTTCACTTTCTTCGATCGGGCTTCCCGGAATGAATGGTTTTATTGGCGAGTTCCTTATTTTAGTCGGTGCTTTTAAATCTCAAGTTTTAGGTAATTGGTGGTTTACAATAATTGCTGCATCTGGAGTTATTTTTGCAGCCGTATATCTTTTATGGATGTATGAAAGAGTTGTTTATGGTAAAGTTACAAATCCTAAATTAAACGATCTTCAAGATATGACCGGAAAAGAATGGTTAGTAATGGTTCCTATTTTTGTCTTTATTTTCTGGATCGGGATTTATCCTTCAACTTTCTTGTATTTAACTGAATCATCAACTTTAAATATTCTTGAACATGTTCAATCATTTACAATCAAGTTGCTGAATTAATGCTAAATAAAATTTTCAAAATATCTTTGTTTATTTTCATTTTTAGTACTTCATTATTTGCTTCGGAAGGTGGTCATTCGGTTGTTCTTCCTGATGCTTTTATGATCGCTCCTTTTGTTATTTTGTTATTAATGATTGCTACCGGACCTTTGTTCTATCATCATTTTTGGGAACATCATTATCCTAAAGTTGCAATCTTCCTTGGAACAATTACAACTCTGTACTATCTTTTATATCTTGGTGACTACATAAGTCTGTTACATACTTTAGCTGAGTATTTATCTTTTATAGCTCTTTTAGCTTCACTTTTTGTTGCTTCCGGTGGAATATTAATTAAAGTCGATAAGAAATCTACACCAATGCTTAATGTCGCAATTCTTCTATTTGGAGCTATCATAGCAAATGTAATCGGTACTACCGGTGCTTCAATGCTGCTAATTAGACCTTTTATAAAAGTAAATAAATCCAGAATCAAAGCTTATCATGTAATATTTTTTATTTTTATAGTAAGTAATATTGGAGGAGCTTTAACTCCAATTGGTGATCCACCTTTATTTTTAGGCTTTTTAAAAGGAATTGAATTCTTCTGGTTTATTCAACATATCTGGTATATTTGGCTTCCTACTGTTATCCTTGTTCTGGCAATATTCTATTTCATCGATTCAAGAAATAAAGGTGAAGAAGGGACAGAAAATGAATATACCGGTAAAATAAGTATAAGAGGAACAAAAAATTTAGTCTATTTATTAATAATTTTAATTTCTGTTTTTATAGACCCCGCTGTTATTTCTTGGGTTCCTTCGTTTGCTCCTTTACCTTTCGGAATTAGAGAAATTATTATGTTTGGTGTAGTTTATCTATCATTTAAAACAGCAGATAAGGAAATTTTAAGAGCAAATGAATTTGATTTTGAACCTATTAAAGAAGTTGCTTATTTATTTATAGGCATTTTTGCTACTATGATTCCGGCGTTGCAATTGATTTCATATGAAGCTAATGCAATGGGGGATAAATTAAATGTTAGCATTTTTTATTGGGCAACCGGAATTTTGTCAGGCTTTTTAGATAATGCACCGACTTATCTTAACTTTTTAAGTGCTGAACTTGGTAAATTTGGTCTTGATTTTTCATTGAAATCAGATGTGTTGAAATTTGAACTTGAACATCCAATTTATTTACAGGCAATTTCAGTTGCTGCTGTATTTTTTGGTGCTCTAACTTATATTGGTAACGGTCCAAATTTTATGGTAAAATCTATATGCGAAAGAGCTGGTATCAAAATGCCTAGTTTTTTTGCTTATATGGCAAAATATTCTATACCAATATTAATTCCGGTATTTACTTTAGTTTGGTTAGTATTTTTCTATGGAAAGGGATAATATGTCAACTTTAGCTGAAGTTTTAGAAAATAATATCATTGGATTATGCTACGGAAATAGAGTTATTTTACCGTTTGAAGCAGATATCCTTAAAATTGTTATTGACTCAAAAATTATTATGGATTTTAGTTCATTATCAGAAGAAGCAGAATATATTATAAATGAAGGTTATACAGAAATCTATTTTCATGATGTTGAATCTGTCGAGGACCAAATATCAGAATTTGAGAGTATAAAATTTGTTTTAGTAGAAAAGGGAAAAGACCTTTTTGATTTCTCAAATCATAAAATAATTGCTGCTAGTATAAAAGGGAAACATCAATTACTAATTAAAGAACTGGACGAAGATATTTTATTTGTTGAATAATTATGCCACAAAATAACCAAGAAATATTAGCTATGCTCCCGCATCTTGTAATAGGAGCTGTAATTGTAATTTCACTTATAATTGAGATGTATTCAAAGAAAAGTGAAGCAATTTTACCATGGGTATCATTAGTTGCACTGGTTTTTGCCGGTGTACACTCTATATTAAATATATCATCTCAACAAGTAATTTTTGGCGGAATGTTAGAAGTTGGTGGAAAACCGGCTATATTTAATTTTATATTTAATATAGGTGCCGCTTTAGTTGTCCTTAACTCTATTGATTATCTGAAAAAATATGAAGCTAATTTTGGTGAATATTATATTTTAGTGCAATCTTCCGTTTTAGGAATGATGGTAATGGCAGGCGCAAAAGATATTTTTATGATATTTATCGGTCTAGAATTAATGTCTCTTGCATTTTATGTGCTTGCCGGTATTAATAAAAAGAAATCTTCTTCTAATGAAGCAGCTCTTAAGTATTTTCTTTTAGGTGCATTTGCAACAGGTTTTATTGTTTATGGTATCGCTTTAATCTATGGTTCTTCAACTTCTACAAGTATAGAATATATAGTTGCAAATTTTGCCACCGCATCAGAAAATATTTTATTTATCGTCGGCTTATTATTAGTTATAATTGGATTTTCATTCAAAATAGCTGCTTTCCCATTCCATATGTGGGTTCCAGATGTTTACCAAGGTTCAGCCACTACTGTAACTGGATTAATGTCAACTACAGGTAAATCTGCTGCATTTAGCGTTTTACTGATAGTTTTATCAGCCTCGATGTTAAATAATGGATTAGATCATTTTACTCCTTACTTTGCGGCTATCGCAACATTATCTATGCTTTACGGAAGTGTTGTTGCTATTGCTCAAAATAATCTTAAGAGAATGCTAGCTTATTCCTCAATATCTCATGCTGGTTATATGGCTATTGGTCTAGCGGCTTCTAATGCTGATGCTGTAGCTGGAATTATCTTTTATTTAACTGCTTATACTTTTATGAATATTGGCGCATTTGGAATTATTTCCATAATCGAGAAAGAAAATGATGAACATACAGATATTTCTGCTTATGCCGGATTAGGTTCAAAAAGCCCCGTGTTAGCTGCTTTTATGGGTCTCTTTATGTTCGCTTTAGCCGGAATTCCGCCAATGGCTGGTTTCTTTGGGAAATATTATGTATTTATTTCCGCAATTGAAGCTGATCTCACTTGGCTTGCAATTGTTGGTGTTTTCTCTAGCGTTATTAGTGTTTATTTTTATTTAAGAGTAGTTGTTTATATGTACTTTAAGAATAGTGAAAAAGATATAAAATTAAGTATAAGTAAGTATTCTCTTCTTTCTGTAGTTGTTTCCGGAATATTGGTTTTATATTTTGGTCTGGCTCCGGATTCTCTACTCAAGCTTATTCTTTCTGTTCTAAATTGATTTAATCAATCAACAGAAGGTGAAATATGATACCACTCTTTACATCAAATCAAATTAGGGAGATAGATGATTATGCTATTAATCATCTTAAAATGCCCGGTTTTGCTCTCATGGAAAATGCTTCTATTTCAATTTATAAGGAAATTCTAAATCATTTCCCTTCAGAACAATCATTTGGTGTTTTAATTGGAAAAGGAAATAATGGTGGTGATGGTCTTGCACTTGCACGTCATTTAATTAATGATTTCAAATTTGTTAAACTTCTCTTTGTTGATGATCCTAAAAAATTAAAGGGAGATGCTTTAATTAATTGGAATATTCTCGAAAATTATGATACTACACAGCTAGAGTACAAGGTTTATAAGTCTACGAAAGATATAAACTTTATAAAATCTAGTGAAGTTATAGTTGATGCTTTGCTTGGTACCGGCTCAAAAGGAAAATTACGCTCTCCTTATTTTGAAATTATTGATAAAGTTAATCAGTTTGATTCTTACAAAGTTGCTATTGATTTACCAACCGGATTAGATTCTGATTCAGGCTTTGGTGAAACTGTTTTTAATGCCGATTTAACCGTAACTTTAGCAGAATTTAAAAGAGGTCTCTTTTTTGAAGAAGGATTTTTTAATTCTGGTGAAATTAAAAAAGGTTCAATTGGAGTTAGTGAATCGTTTTTTGATAAATTTGATGTTGAAGATTATTTGATTGAACCCGAAGATGCTTTTGAAGGACTTCCAACTAAAGAACTTGATCTGCATAAATACAGCGCCGGAAAAGTATTAGTAATTGCCGGATCTTATGATTTACCCGGTGCTTCATTATTAGCCGGAATCTCTGCATTAAAATCCGGTGCCGGTGCGGTTATTTTAGCTATCCCTTCTAAAGCAGCTTGCCTATTGAATAATCCATATCCCGATTTAGTAATTAATAAAGTTGGAGATGATGAACAAAAAATCTTTTCAAAAGAAAATTTGTTAGAACTAAAAGAAAGAATATTGTGGGCAGATTCTATTGTTCTTGGTCCTGGTTTAGGAAGAAACAACGATTCAAAAGAATTTGTAAATGAATTGCTTAAATCATATCCAAACAAGAAAATTATTATAGATGCGGATGCATTATTTTTAATATCAGATGAAATGGAAAATATTGATTTTAGAAATTTTGTTTTAACTCCGCATCCTGGCGAATTTGAGATTTTAAGCGGAATTAAAAGGGAAGTATTTAAGCAAGATATCTTAAAATATGGAAAAGAATTTTCTTCCAAAAATAATTGTACTTTAGTTCTAAAAGGAAGCAGAACCATAATTTTTAACAAAAATGGTGAGGCTTTTATTAATACTTCCGGAAATCCAGGAATGGCAAAATTTGGAAGCGGTGATGTGTTAAGTGGAATTTTAGGATCATTTTCTGCTCAAAATAAGAATTTCGAAAGTGCAATTATTTCTGCCGTTTATTTGCACAGTTTATCAGCAGATATTCTAGTTGAAGATAAAACTGAATATGGAATCACTGCTACGGATATTTCTAATAATATTCCTAGTGCAATAAAGTTTTTAAGGAATTCAATTGATTAATTATATTAATAAAAATCCCAAATATTTTTTTTATATTCCGCTGGTATTTTATTGGATTTTGATAATTATTTTGACAAGTCTTCCTTCTAATTCATTGCCAAAAGTTGCCTTATCTGATAAGGTAAATCACTTTTTAGCATATTTTGGTTTGGCTGTTTTACTTGGAGGGACTTTATTTCACCAAAGAAAATTCAACTTTTTATCATCTAATTATATTTTGGCTACAATTATTATCGCATCATTCTACGGTTTAGTTGATGAGATTCATCAATTATTTATTCCCGGACGTTATTGCGAATTATATGATTGGTTAGCAAATTTTGTTGGAGTAATTACAGGAACATTTTTGATTTATTTGTTTTTAAAAGGAAAAGAGAAAAGAAATAGCATTGAAGTATAAAAGATTTCTAATAATTTTGTAAAAAGAAATAGAAAGAAATTGACTATCAAAGTATCATTTAATAAGTTTGTTTAATCTTTTTGTTCAAGGAGGATAACAGTGGCTCTTAAGAAGAATCCAAAAGTTGATTTAAAAAAGAAATATAATAGAGTGCTAGAAATAAGCATAATAATGGCTTTGGCCATTTTGATATTATCTTTCAAATTTTTCCCGACATTCCAAAAAGAAGAAATGAAATTGGATGGACCTCAGGAATTATTAAATGTTGAAGATGTAGAAATTACAAAGCAGGAAACTGCTCCGCCTCCACCTCCAAAACCGCCAATCCCTATAGAAGCTCCTAGCGATGACGTTTTGGAAGATATTGAAATTGGTGATACTGAGCTTGATGTTAACGAAACAATTGCCGCACCGCCTCCTCCGCCTGCTAAAGAAGAGGAAGTTGAAGAAGAACCGGTTTTCTTTGTTGCTGTTGAACAAACTCCGGATCCTATCGGTGGAATTGAGGGAATTCAAAAAAGAATTGTTTATCCCGAAATTGCTAAAAGAGCAGGAGTTCAAGGAAGAGTTTTTGTAAAGGCTTTTGTTGATGAAAATGGTAATGTTGTAAAAGTTGAACTTATTAAAGGAATTGGTGCCGGTTGCGATGAAGCTGCAATGGAAGCTGTAAAAGCAACTAAATTTGTTCCCGGTAAACAAAGAGGTAAAGCTGTAAAAGTTCAAGTTGCAATTCCTATTCTTTTCAAACTTCAATAAGAATTTTATTCTAAACATTTAAAGCCGCTTCTTGCGGCTTTTTTTTATCCTAAAAAAAATCACAATAAATTAATATTAGTCCGAAACATTATATCATTATATTCGTCTAATGAATTGTTGTTTTATAATAATGACTTTTTAGTCAATATAATGTAGCTCTCGTTTGACTATTAGTTTTGAGGAAAAATGGAAATATTTAAATTATCGGATGATTCTTCTTTATCAAGAAAAGATAGAGAACGACTATTTAAACGAAGAGAAATATTACTAGCAGCTTGTAAAATATTTTCTGAAAAAGGATTTGAATTAGCTACATTAGATGAAATTGCAGAAGCATCAGAATATGGAAAGGGAACTTTATATAATTATTTTCAAAATAAAGAAGATATTTATAATGCTCTCCTAGAAGCAATTTTATTAGATTATGTGGAAATTCTTAAAAACATCTCATCTTCATCAGATAATTTATATGATTTTATGTATAAAGTGACGGAATCTCTTTTCAAATACAGCATAAATAATGAAAATACATTCTTGCTCCTTATTAATATGCGTGGAAATCTTAGAGGCGATGAAATTATTAATAAGTTTGAGAAAATAAAAATCTTAATTGAAGAAATAAACGCAATCTATCTGAAATTTATTGATGATGCTATTGATAAAAATATTATAAGAAATATTGACAAAACAGCTTTGTTGGTTTTATATAGAAATATGATGTTTGCCTACATATATCATCTAAAATATTGTAAGAAAGTAGAAGAAATTAGTATTCAAAAAGAAACAGAATTCTTGCTGGATTTATGGTTTAATGGAATTAAAAATTAATTATTTGAGGAGAATGTGAATAAAATAATCTCTGTTCTATTAGTTTTATTGCTGTCAAATATTTTTGCTCAAGAAAATGTTGTCTATCTCAATTTGAACAAATCACTTGAAATGGCATTGGAAGGGAATCATGATGTAAAAAAAGCAATGCTAAATCATCAAAAAGCTGAAGAGCAAGTTCGTCAAGCTTATGGTTCTTCACTTTTCCCGTCAATTGAAGGAACCGGAAATTATTCAAGAGCAATTAAAAAGCCGGTTTTTGTTTTTGATTTTATGGGAAGTTCACAAACTTTTGAAGTCGGTTCTGATAATTCTCTTACATTTCAAGTAAATGCCGAACAACCTTTGTTTACCGGCGCAATGTTTCTCGCGGTTAGAATTGCAGAAACTTTTGCTGATATTTCAAAGCAGAACGAAAATTATACTAAACTAGAAATGGTTTCCAAAGTTAAAGAAGCTTATTACACGGTTTTATTATCAAAAAATATGATAAAACTTTCAGAGTATCAGCTAAATAGAGCTGAAGAAAATAAGAATAATACTGAATCAATGTACAATGCCGGTTTAGTCGCTGAGTATGATTTTATCAAAGCAAAAGTTCAATATCAAAATTCAATTCCTGTTTTAAGTAATTCTAAAACTCAGTTTAATTTGGCTGGAAATAATCTTAAGATATTATTGGGATTAGATTTATCTCAAAGAATTGTTATTAATGATTCTTTAGAATATTCTCCCAAATTAATTCCAAATTATGAAGACGGAATGGATTTAACATTGTCTCAAAATCAATTAATTCAACAAGCAGAATTAGATGTAGAAATGAAAGATTTAGTCTCTTCTTACGAATTCACTAAACATTTCCCCGAATTAAACGCTTTTGGAAACTGGCAGACACAAGCTCAAGAAAGTGATGTCAGGAATTTTAAAGATTGGCGTTATAAAAATTCACTGACTGTCGGATTGAATATGCGAGTCCCAATATTTAAGGGATTTACAATTGATTCCAAAGTAGAGCAGGCAGAAATCGATCATAAAATTGCACTTGAAGAACTTTATAAAACTCGTAAAATGTTAAAGAATCAATACGAAAATACTGTCTCCAGTATTGAAGATACTAAATTAAAAATTGATGCTTATAAATCAGCTTTAACAGAAGCAAATAGAGCTTATGAAATTGCAAAAAAGAGATATGAAACCGGCTTGGGAACTCAACTAGAATTAACTGATTCTATAGTCGGTTTAACTAGAGCTGAATATAATTTCCAAAGCACAGTTTTTGAATACAATGTTTTATTATCGCAGTTAGATCTTGTTTTAGGAAAATCTATTAACGAATTATTAACTAGTAATTAAGGATATAATTAAATGACAATTAAAAGAATTTTACTTCTATTCTCATTTATTGCTTTAACATTCGCATTTAATGCTTGTTCAGAAACTGAAGGCGAAGAAAAAAAAGATACTGAACAGAGAGCAGTCAGCGTAGAAGTTCAAGAGTTAGTTGGTTCTACTTTTATTGATTATATAGATGTGGTTGGAATTGTAGTTGCAAATCAAAATTCCAATTTGAGTTTTGAAGGAACCGGCGGTCAGCTAAAAGCCATAAAAAAAGACAAAGGTCAATATGTAAAAGAAGGTGAAATCATTTTAGAAATTGAAAATGACATCTTAAAAGCTAATTATGATGCCGCAAAGGCTCAATATGATTTAGCTCAACTCACTTTTGAAAAACAAGAGAAAGTTTATAAAGATAATATTAATAGTGAGTTGCAGTATCTTCAATCTAAATATCAAAGAGATCAAGCTAAAGCCGGATTTGAGTTAGCTAAAACTAATTATGAAAAGTCTTTTATTAAAGCTCCTTTTAATGGCTATATAAATAATAGATTTTTGGATCTAGGTGAATTTGCCGCTCCAGGCATGCCTTTAATTGAACTTATTGATGACAATACATTAAAAATATCTGCCGGTGTTCCGGAAAGATTTGCAGATGATGTCAAATTAAATCAAAAAGTTGAGTTGGTTTTCCCCGAATTAAGTATTGCTAAAATTGAAGGAAAAATTAGCTTTATCTCCAAGGCTCTAAATCCGGATAATAGAACTTTTGAAGTAGAAATTAGAATATCTAATAAGAATAACGCAATAAAGCCTCAAATGATGGCAGAAATTAGAATTCTAACAAATACATTCGAAAATGTTGTTCTTGTTCCCGAAGATGTTGTTGTAAAATTAGAAGCAGGTTATGTCGTTTATACTGTTGAAAATGGAATAGCGTTAGAAAAAAATGTCGAAATTATTAAAAGAACCAACGGTAAAATTGCAATTAAAAACGGTTTAAGCTCCGGAGAAAAATTGATAACTGTTGGTTATCAAAATATTGTTAAAGGCGAAAACGTAAATATTGTTAACTAAGGAATTTGCTTTATGAAAATAACTGATGTAAGTGTTGATAACAGAACCAGTATTTTTATTTTGGTTGCAATTGTTACATTAATTGGACTTTCCTCTTACAGCTCTTTACCTAGAGAAGCTTCACCGGATGTTTCAATTCCGCTTGTAATTGTATCAACTCCTTATTTTGGAGTTTCACCGGAAGATATTGAATCTTTAATAACACAACCTATAGAAAAAGAAATAAATGCAATTGCGGAAGTTAAAAAAATTACTTCTGCTTCTTATGAAGGATTTTCAATAATTCAAGCCGAGTTTGAAAGCGGTTATGATATTGATGAAGCACTTCAAAAAGTAAGAGATAAAGTTGATAAAGCAGAAGCTGAATTACCTGCAGATGTTGAAAAACCAAATATTATAGAAATCAATTTTTCAGAATTTCCAATTATGACTTATAATATCAGCGGTCCGTATGGATTAGTAAAATTAAAAGATATTGCTGATGATATTCAGGATGAAATTGAAAATATAAATGGAGTTCTAGAAGTTAAAATTGCTGGTGGTTTAGAAAGAGAAGTGAAAGTTGATGTTGATGTAAATAAACTTCTTCATTACAATATTAGATATGATGATATTATTGGAGCCATTCAGGATGAAAATAGAACAATTCCAGGCGGCTCAATAGATTTATCTAATTCAAGTTTTTTAGTTCGTGTTCCCGGAGAATTTAATAGTCCTTACATAATAGAAGATCTTGTTGTAAGAATGAATGAAGGAATGCCGGTCTATGTTAAAGATGTGGCAAAAGTTACTTACGGATTTAAAGATAGAACTTCTTACGCTAGAATTGATGAAGTAGATTGTGTTTCAATAAATATTTCTAAAAGATTGGGTGCTAATATTATTGGAATTGCAGATCAAGTTAAAGCTGTCATCGCAAAATATGAAGAGCAATTACCGGATGATTTTAATTTCAGTTTAACTGTAGATCAATCAAAAGATATTAAGCAAAGTGTTAAAAATCTTGAAAATAATATTTTCTCCGGTTTAGTACTTGTTCTTTTAGTTCTGTTATTCTTTTTAGGATTTAGAAATGCGCTTTTTGTTGCTATTGCAATTCCCTTAAGTATGTTAATTTCCTTTACAGTTTTAAGCGCTTTAGGTTATACACTTAATTTTATTGTGTTATTCTCATTAATTCTTGCTTTAGGAATGCTTGTGGATAACGCAATTGTAATTATTGAAAATATTTATAAGTTCCTGGAAAATGGTTACAGTTTAATTGAAGCTGCTAAAAAAGGATCTGAAGAAGTTGCTTGGCCTATTTCTACTTCAACTTTAACTACGGTTTTAGCATTTTTCCCTATGCTTTTCTGGCCTGGAGTTGTTGGCGATTTTATGAAATATTTGCCAATAACTGTAATAATAACACTCTCATCTTCCTTATTTGTAGCGTTATTAATTAATCCCGTTTTTGCTTCAAAATTTATGAAATTAGAACATCCGGGTGCGGAAAAACCAAAAACTATTTTTGGAAAAATTATTTATCCTCTTAATAAAGCAACACACTTTTTTGTTGATACATTACTTCCAAAAACTTTGGTTATTTATGAAAAATTCCTGACTAAAGCTATTGGCGAAGAAAGAAATCCTGATCAAAAAGTAAATAAGAAAAATTGGTTTGGATTAATTGGTACTTTGTTTCTAATAGTTTTAATAATGATGGGCGTAAGTATTCCGCAAATTCCCAATTTAGTTGTTTTTGCAGCAAGTGTAATTTTGGGAATTGTTTTATTGTTTGTATTTACAAATCCAAGATTAAAGCTTATTTCCAGCACAATTTTATTGCTGATAATAATAATTTTAATTTATAGAGAATTTGATCACGGAGTTGAATTTTTTCCATCAATCGAACCCCCTAGAGTTTATATAAATGTTGAAAGTCCGACTGGAACCAATATTGAAATGTCGAACAAAATTGCAAAAAGAATCGAAAAAAAATTATTGCCTTATGCAAATGTAGAAATAGCAGAATTTTTAACTAATGTCGGCTCTTCAAATAATCCTTTCGACGGCGGAAGTTCAACTCCTAATAAAAGTGTTATTACAATTCAATATATCGATTATGAAGATAGATCAAGATCATCGTTGGAAACAACTGAAGAAATAAGAAAAGCTCTGATGGATATTCCGGGAGCAGAAATTGAAATTGCTAAGGAAGAAGCAGGTCCTCCGGTTGGAGCAGCAATTAATATTGAATTAACTGGTGATGATTTCTTATTACTTGGTGAATTATCAGAAAAAATTAGAAACGAAATTAAAAATATTAAAGGAGTTGTTGATCTAAAAGATGATTTTGACAGTGGAAGACCTGAAGTTAAAGTAGAAATTAACCGGGAACGCGCTTCTTTATTTCACGCAAATACAACTGTTATTGCAAATGCAATCAGAACAGCAATTAACGGTATTGAAGCATCAAAATATAGAATTAATGAAGATGAATATGATATAACAGTTAGACTGCAAGAAAATCAGAGAAATGATGTAGAATCTCTCAAAAATCTTAAAATCAGTTTTCAAGATAAAAAAGGGAAAGTTAGAAGTATTCCGCTTTCAAGTGTTGCAGAAATTGAAACTTCAACAGGTCCGGGTGCAATTAGAAGAAAAGACTTGAAAAGAATGGTAACCATAAGCGCAAATGCGGCTGAAGGAAGTAATGCAAATGAAGTTCTTGCAGAAGTTCAAGCGAAACTTGCAAATTTTGAATTACCGGGAGATTTCAAAATTGATTATACTGGTCAAAATGAAGAACAAAAGAAAGCAGAAGATTTCTTAGGAAATGCTTTTATGATAGCTTTCTTAAGTATTTTCTTAGTTATGGTTATTCAGTTTAATTCACTAAGCCAACCTTTAATTATTATGACTGCTGTTGGAATTTCATTAATTGGTGTGTTTATTGGACTTATAACTTTTGCAATGCCGTTCGGAATTATTATGACCGGTATTGGAATCATAAGTCTTGCCGGCGTTGTTGTTAATAATAATATTGTGCTTATTGATTATATAAATATACTTCGCAAGCGCGGAAATTCACCTAGAGAAGCTGCTATTAACGCCGGAATTAGAAGATTTAGACCCGTTACATTAACTGCAATTACCACAATTCTTGGATTAATTCCTTTAACATTTGGTTTTGGTTTTGATTTGTATTCATTAACATTTCAAAGTGGCGGAACAGACGCAGCTTTTTGGAGATCTATGGGAGTTGCAGTAATATTTGGATTGATGTTCGGCACAGTCCTTACATTAATTATTGTTCCGGTTATTTATGTAACAATTGCAGATTTGCCAAAAGCATTAAAATCTAGTTTTACAAGAAACAAATAATATTAAATGCCGGATTAAATTCCGGCATTTTTATTTCTAATTTATTTTTTATTCTCAAATTCAACTATTACTTTTTTATATTTCGATTCAATTAATCAGTTGTCAATGTCATTAATAGAATTAAATAACATTTCATTTGCCTATTCTCAAGGGAACGGATTTAAACTTTCAGAAATAAATCTAAACGTTGATGAAGGAAAATTTATTAGTATAATCGGTCCAAATGGTTCCGGTAAATCTACTCTTCTAAAATTAATTTCCGGTTATCTTCAGCCTGATAAAGGCATAATTAAGTTAGGTAGGAAAAATTATTCTAAATATGGTAGAAATGAATTTGCTAGAGAAATAGCTTTTGTTTCACAAAATTCATTCAGCATTTTTCCGTTTTCTGTTTATGAAATTGTAATGATGGGCAGAAATCCATATTTAGGATTTTCCGGTTTTGAAAATAAATATGACAGAGAAAAAGTAATTGAGGCATTGCAAAAAGTTGGAATATTTCATTTAAAAAATAAAGGAATAAATGAAATATCTGGTGGGGAAGCGCAGCGTGCATTTATTGCAAGAGCTTTAGTTCAAGAACCAAAAATTATTCTTCTTGATGAACCAAACGCACATCTTGATATTAAACATCAAATTGCAGTTTTTGGTATTCTTAAAAATCTTCAACTAAAAAATAATGTTACTGTTATTTCGATTTCTCATGATCTAAATTTAGCTGCAAGTTATAGTGATAAAATAATTCTCTTGAAAAGTGGCAAGCTTTTAATGTATGATTCAGTTGATAAAATATTTACGCAAGAGAATGTAAAAAATGTGTTTGAAGTTAATTCTGAAATTACTAAATCTAATATTTCTAGAGAGATAAGTATTAAAATACTTCCAAGCTAATTTAGGATTCAAGTTTGATTAAATCTTCACTTAATTCAAGATCACTTTTATTGTCAATTCCTTTTTTTGTTGTGAATTACTTTGTAATTCTTTTCTCAAAATATTGGAATAACAATTTATCTCTTAATCAAATTGATCTATTTTATTTTGGAAATATTGCCTTATTAATTCCAACAATTCTTTTAGTAGCCGGTTTATTAATTCTAAATTTTTTCTATAAAGAAAAAAGTAAATTAATTAAATACTCAATTTTTGTTCTCTCTTTTTTAGCGTTTATTATTTCCATAATTATTGCAAGCATACATTTTTTTAGAATCGAAATTATTCATGAATACATATTCTCTTATCCCGCTCATAAAATAATTTTAGGTTCGTTATTCATTTCAAATTTTTTATTTCTACTATATGCAAATTCAATTATTTGGTTAAGGATTTTCAAAGAAAATGAAATTGCTTTATTAGAAGGATTTTTTATAACAATTCTAATTGTGATTTTCCTCGTTTTGTTTTCCCTTATTTATACTACTTCTTATTACGATGGTAAATTAAAAAATGAAAAATATGAAATAGGATTTGTTTTAGGTGCTGCTGTTTGGAGTAATAATCAGCCAAGTCCAATATTCAAAAGAAGAATTGATAAAGCATATGAATTGTACTCAGAAGGAATTATTAAAAAAATTCATTTCACCGGAAATAAAGCTCCTGGTGAATTGACAGAAGCAGAAGCTGCTTTTGAATATTTATTAAACAATCATTCTGTTCCTAAAGAAAATTTAATAATTGAAACATCCACAACTACAACATCAGAACAATTAAAATATTTACGCGATTTTATCAGTAAGAATAATGAAAAAACAAGTGTGTTGATTATTACTGATCAATTCCATTTGATGCGCGTTTTAGAAATGGCAAAGTTTTATGGTGTTTATGCAGAAGGTATTTCATCTGGATATCAATTAAGTGTTGAAAAGTTATTATATTACAGATTAAGAGATAGTATAGGTTTGTTAATTTTTTGGTTTTTTGCAATTTAATGAAATTCAAATTTCACGGAGAAGACTTATGGAAACTTTTGTACAATTGGAACAAATGGGGCACGAACAAGTTGTTTTTTGCTCTAATAAGGAATCTGGTCTTAAAGCAATAATTGCAATTCATAACACAACTTTAGGACCCGCTTTAGGCGGAACAAGAATGTGGCATTATGGTTCAGTCGATGCAGCATTAAAAGATGTATTAAGACTTTCGAGAGGTATGACTTACAAAGCAGCTGTTGCCGGATTAAATTTAGGCGGTGGTAAAGCTGTTATTATCGGTGATTCAAAAACTCAAAAAAATGAATTATTATTTAGGACATTTGGAAAGTTTGTTGATGGTTTAGCCGGCCGTTATATTACAGCTGAAGATGTTGGAACTGATGTTAGAGATATGGAATATGTTAGAATGGAAACAAAGTATGTTACAGGAATATCTAAGGCTTTAGGTGGTTCTGGTGATCCTTCTCCGGTTACTGCCTATGGGGTTTATATCGGTATGAAAGCTTGCGCCAAACATAAGTGGGGGAATGATTCTTTAAAAGGTAGAAGAATTGCTGTTCAAGGTGCAGGACATGTTGCCCGTTATTTATGTGAACATCTTTATAATGAAGGTGCAGAGCTTTATGTAACTGATATTGTTGATGAAAAAATTAAAATTATGCTGGAAACAGTAAAAGCACATGTTGTGAAACCTGAAGATATTTATGATACCGGTGCTGAAATATTTTCTCCAAATGCATTGGGAGCAATTATAAATGATGATACTTTAGAAAGATTAAAATGCGAAATAATTGCCGGTGGCGCTAATAACCAGCTTGAAGATGAATATAAACATGGTAATGCTGTATTGCATCAAGGAATTTTATACGCTCCGGATTATGTAATTAATGCCGGCGGATTAATTAATGTTTCTAATGAACTTGAAGGCTACAGACAAGATAGAGCTATGAAACAAGCCGAAGGAATATATGAAGTTTTAGAAGGTGTATTTAAACTTTCAGAAGATCAAAAAGTACCAACGCATATTGCATCTAATAAAATTGCTGATGATCGCTTAAGTCAAATTGGAAGCATTAGAAAAATATATTCCGGTAATTCAAATTTTTCCGGCAGATTAGGTGAATTCTCAAATAAATAATTTTTATTTAGCTGTATCAATATTACATTGGTACAGCTTTTCAAAATATTTAATAAATATTTTAGATAACAATTTAATAGCAAAGAGATTATGAGTATAAAGAAACAGAATAGAAGGCAGTTAAGAGAAAAAGTTCTACAAGTATTGTATGCTTACGAAATGAATCAAGAAGGATTAACTAATTTGGTAAATGGAATTTTATCTGATGTTGATAGTAATTTAGATAAAATGTTTTGCAGAGAATTAATTGATAATGTAGTTGCTAATCGAAAAAAATTAGATGAATATATTGTTGGCAGAGTTGCAAATTGGGAAATGGATAGAATTGCTTTAATCGATAAATTATTATTAAGAATTGGTTTAGCAGAAATATTATTTTATCCGGATATCCCTCCAAAAGTTTCAATTAATGAAGTAATTGAAATTGCGAAAGAATATAGTACTTCCAACAGTGGTAAATTTATTAATGGAATTCTAGATGCTGTTCTTAATGAATTAAAAACTGATGGAAAGCTTACAAAAACCGGCAGAGGATTGATTGAAGACTCTCTTCAAAAGAAGACGAAGTAACCTTTCAAGTAAATCAAAAATATTTGTCTGGACTCTCTTTGATCTTGCTAACACTTCTTACTCAATTATTGTAGTTACTTTTTTATTTGCAGTTTATTTTAAAAAAACAATTGCAAACAGCGAACCAATTGGTGATTTATATTGGAGTATCGGAATTAGCATTTCAATGCTTATTACGGCTATTATTAGTCCGGTTCTTGGTGCAATTGCCGATTTCTCAGCAGGTAAAAAACGCTTCCTTTTATTTTTTACAGCTTTGTGTATTACTTCCACTGCGATGCTCTATTTTACCGGTGAAGGTGATATTTTATTTGGACTTATCTTTTTTATCCTTGCAAACATTGGCTTTGAAGCCGGTTTAGTTTTTTATGATGCATTTCTTCCAGAAATTACTGAGCCAAAAAATTACGGCAGAGTTAGCGGATATGGTTTTGCAGCCGGTTACGTCGGCTCTTTGCTTTCATTAGCTATTTCTTTTCCGTTTATTCAATCTGAAATGATAAAAGAAACTTTCCCAATTTCTGCAGTTTTCTTTTTAGTCTTTTCACTTCCACTTTTTATCTTCATAAAAGATACTCGTAAAAATATTGTTACATCAGAATCATTTATTAAAATTGGTTTTAATAGAGTTTGGTCAACAATAACTCATTTGAAAAATTATAAAAACTTAGCATGGTTTTTATTAGCATTTTTTCTTTACATCGAAGGTGTAAATACTGTAATATTTTTTTCGGGTAATTACGCCTCTACAACTCTTAATTTTTCAATTGGCGAACTTATAATCTTTTTTATAATTGTTCAGTCAACAGCAATAGTCGGCGCAATTTTATTCGGGATATTAGCTGATTCTATTGGTCAAAAAAGAACAATTGTTCTCTCTTTATTTATTTGGATTTTTACAGTTATTGTTGCCTTTTTTACAAGCAGTAAAGATTCATTTATAGTTTTAAATTTGGTAGATATTCTTGAAGTCGAAGCTCAGCAAGTATTAGTAATTGGTTTTTATTTTGTCGGATTATTAGCCGGAAGCGTAATGGGTGCAACACAATCAGTAAGTAGGAGTTTTATGGCTAGATTGATTCCGGAAAATAGAAAAACGGAATTTTTCGGTTTCTTTTCATTCTTCAATAAAAGTTCAGCAATTTTAGGTCCCTTAGTTTTCGGAATGTTAAGTTTTATTACAGGGAGCCAGAGAATTGCAATTCTTTCATTAATACTGTTTTTTATTTTAGGATTATTGGTTTTACGAAATGTAAAAGATCCAAAGGTTATTGAAAGTTAGTTTATGATATTTAAAGACTAGAATAAATCTGATTTTTTATTTACTTCTTTTCTTAATTGTAAAACGTATCAAATAAAATATCACAAAAGAAGTTATAAAGAACCAAGTCAATCCCCAAAACCAAGCTGCAATTCCTGTAATTTCAGATAATAATTGTGCATCTGTTTCTCTGTATGCAAGAGTAAGTAAATCTTCCTTTATATCAGTAAATACATAAATAATTGATACTAGAGCCATAATTCTAGCGAATATCTTAAAAGTATAGTCATTTTCAAAAAAGGGAATTACTAAAAATAACAGAGAATAAATTAGTCCAAATAAAACACCAAATGTTCCGGAAATGAAATTAGCAGTAAATAATAAAAGAATTGTCCCAATAAAAACTGATAACCATTTAAATAAATTTGTGCTGTAAGTAGAAAAATAAATAAACGAACCCCAAGCAAGACTTCCTAAATAACCGGAACTTGCAATAACAAATTTATTCCCTCCTGTACTTTGCAGAGAACCGCCAATGTGTTCACTGAGATTTAATTCTATAACATATCCACCCGAAAAAATTGCTGCTAATCCATGACTTATTTCATGCATTAAAACAGAAAATATTTTGATGGGATATAAAATTGAACTTTCCCAAAATAGAAATGTAAAAACAGGTACAATAACTAAGAGTGATAATTCAAGATAAGATTTTTGTTTTTTGTTAAGATTTATTTTCATTAAAAGTGTTAAAACAGAATTTATAAAAAGAAAATTTGCATAAACAATTATCATAAATGAAATTGTAACAATCAACATGAAATATTTCTCAAATGAAACAAATATTTCTCAAAAATGGCAACATCTTACATAAACATTAAAAAGACGTTTTACTAAAACTAGGTTTAAGGTAAATAGGCTCATTAATGTTTTGTCTTCAATAATTGGCATAAAAATTATATATTAGGATTATTAAGATAAGTGTATCGTTTATGAATATTATAACAAACATTATTATTCTCACAATTTTTAAGCAAGCAAAAAAAGGTTGCTAAGGTATTTAGCAACCTTTTTTGTTTTAAATAAAATGAGGTCAGAAAATGGCAAAAGTAAGAGGTGATATTTTAATTGACATTGAAAAATGTAAAGGCTGTGAACTTTGCATTGATGCATGTCCACAAGAATCATTAGAGAGCTCAAGAAAAGTTAATAACAAAGGTTATCTTTATATCGTAAAAATTGAAGATAACTGTACCGGATGCACAAGTTGTGCTTTGGTTTGTCCCGAAGGTGCAATAACAGTTTATCGTAAAATTGATAAAGATAAAAAACAAGTTGCAAAAATAACAAACGTAACCAGTGACATAACAGTAACGGTGAACGAATGAAAGAATTAAGATTAATGAAAGGGAATGAAGCATTAGCTGAAGCTGCAATTAGATGTGGCTGCGATGCATATTTTGGTTATCCTATAACTCCGCAATCGGAAGTTTTAGAATATTTAAGCAATGAAGCAGATAAAAGAACAGGAATGGTAGTTCTTCAAGCAGAAAGCGAAGTTGCTTCAATTAACATGGTTTATGGTGCTGCAGGAACGGGGAAGAAAGTAATGACTTCTTCATCTTCACCGGGAATGAGTTTAATGCAGGAAGGAATTTCTTATATAGCATGCGCTGAACTTCCATGTCTTTTAGTAAATGTTGTTAGAGGCGGTCCTGGACTTGGAACAATTCAACCTTCGCAAGGTGATTATTTTCAAACAGTAAAAGGTGGCGGGCATGGTGATTATAAGTTAATTGTTCTGGCTCCTTCCACTGTTCAAGAATTAGTAGATTTTGTTGATGAATCTTTTAATTTAGCATTCAAGTATAAAAATCCGGTTATGATTTTATCTGATGGAGCATTAGGTCAAATGATGGAAAAAGTTGAATTGCCTGTTCAAAAAGAAAGAGAATTTATTGAATATGACTGGGCTACAACGGGAAAACCAAAAAGTAAAGAAAGAAGAGTAATTACTTCTCTTCATATTGAACCGGATAAAATGGAAGATATAAATATTCACCTTCAAGCTAAATATAAAATTATTGAAGAAAATGAAATTAGATTTGAAAAAATCATGTGTGAAGATGCCGATTATTTAATTACGGCTTTTGGTTTAGTTGCCCGAATTGCCACCAAAGCTGCAGAATTAGCAAGAGAAAAGGGAATTAAAGTTGGTGTTTTAAGACCAATTACACTTTTCCCATTCCCAACTGCTGCTATTTCAGATATGGCTGCAAAAGTTAACGGTATTTTAGATGTTGAAATGAATGCCGGGCAAATGGTTGAAGACGTAAGATTAGCAGTTAACGGAAAAGTTCCGGTAGAATTTTATGGAAGAATGGGTGGAGTTGTTCCTACTCCCGATGAAATATTAGATGCTCTTGAAAAGAAACTTGTTGGAGGTTTAGCATGAATGAAAAAACTATGATTGATGAAGAAAGTCATTATTCTCAAATAATTGAAGAAGAAAGTATCTGCACAGCAGAAAATATTGTTTATGAAAAACCTTCAGTTCTGCTTGATACTCCGATGCATTATTGCCCGGGATGCGGGCATGGTGTTGCGCACAGATTAATTGCAGAAGTTATTGAAGAACTTGGTATTCAGGAAGAAACGATTGGTGTTGCTCCTGTTGGCTGTTCTGTATTTGCATATAATTATTTAGATATCGATATGACAGAGGCTGCTCACGGTAGAGCTTCGGCTGTTGCTACAGGAGTTAAAAGAGTTTTTCCTGATAAATATGTTTTCTCTTATCAAGGTGATGGTGATCTTGCTGCTATTGGAACCGGTGAGACAATTCATACATGTAACCGTGGCGAGAATATTCTTATTGTCTTTATAAATAATGGAATTTATGGCATGACAGGCGGACAAATGGCGCCAACTACTTTGCCTGGAATGAAATCTACAACTTCGCCTTTCGGAAGAGATGTTAGCACAATGGGTTCACCATTAAAAATTACAGAATTAGTTGCACAACTGCCGGGAACATATTATGTAACTCGTCAAGCTGTTAATACACCGGTAAATGTTAGAAAAGCAAAAAAAGCAATTATGAATGGATTTAAATATCAAACTCTTAAAAAAGGATTAAGCTTTGTTGAAATAGTATCTAATTGTCCTTCAAACTGGAAAATGACTCCGCGTGATGCAAATAAATGGATGGAAGAAAATATGTTCCCATTCTACGAACTTGGCGATATTAAATTACCAAAAAAGGAGAATTAAAATGACTGAAGAAATAATTATTGCCGGTTTTGGTGGCCAAGGTGTTTTATCAATGGGAATGATTCTATGTTACTCCGGTATAATGGAAAATAAAGAAGTTAGCTGGATGCCTTCATACGGTCCGGAAATGCGCGGCGGAACTGCAAATTGTACAGCAATTGTAAGTGATAATAAAATTAGTTCTCCAATAATTTCAAAATTTGATACTGTAATCGCTTTAAATCAACCTTCAGTAGATAAATTTGAAAATTCAGTGAAACCGGGCGGTCTTTTGCTTTATGAAAGCACAAATGTTATTCATCCGCCTACTAGAAAAGGAATTGAAATAATTGGTATTGCCGCTACTGACGAAGCCGCAAAAATGAATAATACAAAAGTATTAAATATGATTATGCTTGGAGCATTCCTAAAGAAAAAACCAATTATTGAATTTAAAAATATTTTAGAAGGTTTAAAAAAAGTTCTTCCTGAAAGGTATCATCATTTACTTCCACTAAATGAAAAAGCTCTTCTCAAAGGAATGGAGCTGGTTGAATTAGTTGACGCATAATAAATTTATAAAAGCTGCATACTACATTTTTTAATGCAGCTTTTTAATAAGTTGTTGCTTCGTTTCTTAATTCTATCATTCTTTTTCAAAATTTCAGAAATTAACTTAGTATTAAGAAGTGGAATATCATTGATTGATTATTATTATAATAGTATCTTTGTCACCCGAATGAATAACGGTATTTAATGAAGAAATTATTTTTACTATTTGCGCTTTCGTTTCAATTGGTTTTTAGTCAAACTATTACTAAAGAACCAGCTTACAAAATTCAAGATGACGACAATTCTAAATTTACAAATGTTGGTAATGTTGGTCTAACTGTAACTAACTTTGGAATGTACGGACATGGTTTTAGTTTATGGCCTGAACAACCTAACGCTGAGTATCCACTTGGCAGTGGAATTGAACATATGTTTGATGGCGGTTTATGGATTGGTGGATTTATTAATAATGTAGGTCCATTTGTTACAACTGGTGCAGTTGATGCATCATCTGTTTCTATTAGAGGAGCTGCGGTTGAATATACAAACGAACCCGGTGCAAAAATTATTGAGAGATCTTCATTGTTGGACTCACCTTTTTTTAGTCCTAATGCTATTTCTCATCAGGATTTTGTAATGGATATTTCTGATACAAACACAACCCTTCCAAATGGTGAACCAATTCAAGATCATACTCCTTTAGGAATTTCAGTCAGACAAGAAAACTATGCTTGGAATTTTCCATTTGCAGATTTTTTTGTGATTTTTAATTATTGGATTAAAAACGTAAGCGATAAAAAAATTGACAGCCTGTATGTTGGTTTATGGACAGATCCTGTTGTAAGAAATACAAATATTACTTCACCACGCGGAGGAGAATTTTTCAATAAAGGTGGAAATGGATTTAATGATTCACTTTCCATAGCATATGAATTTGATGCTGCCGGCGATATTGGATTTACTGATAGTTATATCGGAGTGCAATTTTTAGGTGCGAATCAAAATCACAATAGTGTTAATTTTACAAGCTGGCAGTTTAGAAATACAGACGATCCAAATTATTTTGCTCCTCAAAATGATATTCAAAGATATTACAAAATGCAAGGATTCTTTGGAGGAAATAATAGATGGAATTCAGGAATTAATCCATCAACACTAAAAGCAGCAAGCAATCGTTCAATGCTTATAACAGCCGGGGATTTTGATTCTCTGCTTCCGGGCGATTCTTTAAATGTTTCTTTTGCCATGGTTTTTGCTAAAAAAGCCGGATTTGATTCTCCTGCTTTAGATTCTGAAGCTCAAAAAGAAAATCTTTATAAAAATGCCGGTTGGGCTTTAAGAGCATACAACGGTGAAGATAGAAATGGTAACGGAATTTTAGATGATGGCGAAGATTTAAATGGAGATGGCGAAATTACAAGATATATTTTACCGGCTCCACCACAGTCACCAAAAGTTAAATTAGTACCTGAAAATCAAAAAGTTACGATTTATTGGGATAAAAGATCAGAGAGTTCTATTGATCCAATCTCAGCGCAAAAAGATTTTGAAGGTTATAGAATTTTCAGAACAAATGCCGGTTATGATTTAACAGAATCAATTGATTTACTTAAATCTTTAGTTAAAGTTGCTGAGTTTGATAGTTTAGGCAATGATGTTGGTTATAATACAGGATTTGATTTTATAGAACTTGATGAACCAATAACTTTCCCAAATGATCAAACTCAATATTGGTATAAATTTGAAATTGATAATCTTCTGAATGGATGGCAATATACATATGCAATTACTGCTTTCGATAGGGGAGATACAGAAAATAATTTAAGCAGTTTAGAATCCAGCCGTTTAGCAGGCGCAGTCCGAGTTTTACCCGGAACTCCGCCAACCTCCGAAAAAAGTGTTGAAGTTGGTGTTTACCCAAATCCATATTATGGAAGCGCTTATTGGGATGGATCAGCTGAGAGATTAAGAAAATTATATTTCTTTAATCTTCCGGAACAGTGCGAAATTACAATTTATACTTTATCCGGTGATGTTATTAAAAGGATTTACCATGATCAAACTAGCAATGGTTCCGACATTAGATGGTTTGAGACTTTTGCAAGAGACGGAAACCAAGTTATGTCCGGCGGAGAACATGCATGGGATTTAATTTCTGATAATGATCAAGCAATTGCAACCGGACTTTATTTATTCAGCGTAAAAGATAACTCTACTGGAGATATCAAAACAGGAAAATTTTTAATAATAAAATAAACGAGGAAGTTAATGAAGAAGTTATTTTTACTTTTAATCGTGCTATTTTCAGCTAATCTCTTTGCACAAACTTATCCGGAAGTATCTATTTACGATATACAATTTTTACCTGATAGTGTAATATTGAACGGAGATGCACCTTCACCTTTAAATGGTGATACAGTTTTAGTTACCGGAACTGTTATGGTAGCACCAATTGTAAATGCTCAAACAGATAGAAGAAGAATAATTGCTGCCGGAGCAAGATGGTCAGCTTATATTCAAGATCATTTAATTAATGAGTGGTCGGGTATAAATTTAGTCCAACATGATACAACAGGTGATAATCAATTAACCGGTTATCAAAATGTTGATACTGCCGATGTAATTCAATTTTTTGCTGTTGTTGAAGAATATTTTACTACCACTCAAGCGAATGTTCTTCTTAATCCTTTAACAGAAGTAGAAGTTATTGACAATTTAGGAAAAAGACCTGCTCCTATTGAATTAACCGTTGCGGATTTCATGTCTGATGGACAATTAAAACCCGAAGCAGAAAAATATGAAGGCATGTATGTAGTAGTTAGAAATGTTTTTTCATCCGATAGAAATCTTTCTAACGGAACATTTGTAATTAATGATGCAAGTGGCAATCAAATGTTTATGTATGATCAATCTGGTTATTTTACATTGAGATCTCATAGGTTGACTGGAATTACAGATTATCAACCACCTTTAGATGGTTCGACATTAGAATATATTAGAGGTGTAATTAATACTAGAACAGATGGTTACTATATTGTTCCTCTTTATCCCGGTGATATAAAAATTGGAGCGGCTCCGCCAAATATTTCTGATGTTTCTAGAGATCCAATTATGGTAGAACCAAATCAAGAAGTAAATGTAACTGCACAAATTATTGATTTTGACGGCATTATTACTTCTGCTATTCTTAAATACCAAGTTGGAGAAGGAAATCTTCAAGAAGTAGCTATGACTGCCGGAGCTGATAATATTTATTCCGCTACTATTCCAGGAATTGCTGACGCAGAATCCATAGTTAACTATTACATAGAAGCTACTGATGATTCAAATCAAGTTTCTACAAATCCTACAAACACTGAGAATAATAGATATTTCTACCCTGTTTTAGATAGAGGATTAACAATTCGTGATGTTCAATACTCTCCATTTGGAAGTGGTTTCAGTGCTTTTAATGATTATGAAGTAACTGTTAACGGAATTGTTACCGCTGATACTAGTGACTTCGGAACTAGAGTTTATATTCAAGATGGAAATAGTCCATGGAGTGGAATTAGAGTTTTTGGAACTGATGCTTATGCATTAAAAAAAGGTGATGATGTTACAGTTACGGGATTAGTATATGAGAATTTCTCTATTACACAAATAGGTACATTAGAGAAGGGAGCTACTATAACTGTTCATGTAGGCGGAAATGCTGTTCCTGAGCCTGTAGTTTTAGCAACTAGCGATATTGCTACATTAGCAAGTGGAACTCCTGAAGCTGAACAATACGAAAGTATGTTAATCAAATATGAAAATGTTACTGTAACTGCAGCCAGCGCTGATGGTGCAAGTAATTTTGGCGAAATATTTGTTAGCGACGGGTCAGGTGATACAAGAGTTGAATTAGAAGATGGAAATCATCCATACAATAATGGTTCTACTTCAGATTTACAAGATGACGATCCTAATTTCTTAGTTAGTGAAGGAAGCACTTTTGAATCTTTAACCGGAATTCTTTATTTCTCTTTTGGAAATTATAAATTGAATCCTAGACAAGAAGGCGATTTTGTTGGTTTTGCAACTAGCGTTGAAGAAAATGGAACAGTTCCTACTGTTTATAATCTTGATCAGAATTATCCAAATCCATTTAATCCAACAACTATAATTTCTTATTCTGTTCCTGAAGCTTCTTCTGTATCATTAAAAATATTTGATATTTTAGGAAGAGAAGTTCAAACTTTAGTAAATGATGTAAAAAATGCAGGTTCTTATAAAGTTGAATTTAATGCAAGTAATTTACCTTCAGGTGTTTACATGTATAGATTAGAAACTCCAAATTATTCATCAGTTAAGAAAATGCTTTTAATTAAATAAAAATTATTAATTGTGAGTTTTAGTTTATTGCTAAAACTCACATTCATAAAATAGAATATGCTAAAAAAAATTGCTCAAATATTTATTTTATCTTTCTTGATTATTTCTTGCAGCGAAGAAATTTCAAACTCGCAGATCGAGAATATTGCTCCCGAAACAAGTTTATTTTTGTTCACTGACTCAACAATTGCACAGCAACAGAGTCGGTTAACTGTAAATTGGTGGGGAGATGATCCGGACGGATTAATTATCGGTTATTATATTTCTTGGAATAGTAATAATTGGACTTTCACAACAAGTAATGATAGTACTTTTGCTTTAGAAATTGGTGCGAGCGATACAAATTATGTTTTTCTAGTTTCATCTATTGATAATTATGGAAATGGAAAATATGATAGTGAAGTATTTCAGAATGGAATAAATTACGGCGCTGAACCTTTTGTTGATGCAAATAATAATGGCATTTTTGATGAAGGCGAATCTTTTACAGATATTGGAATTATTGATCCAACTCCTGCTCAAAGAGAATTTCCAATTAAAAATACTGCACCAACTATTACTTGGTCTGAAACTACAACACTTCCAACTGAGTCATTTCCTGTAATGACAATTAGATGGGAAGCTGATGATTTAGACGGTATTGAATCAATTAATAATATTTATGTAGCTTTGAATGATACGTCAAATTTTGTTTTACTTGATGGAAATGTTAGAATTGTTACGATAAGGACAGAAGATTTTACAAATGAAAATCCTGAAATGGACATTTATATTGACGGACTTCCAAACAGACCTGCAAATGTAAAACTTCCGGGACTTAAATTTGATTCAAACAATAGAATTTTTGTGAAAGCAGTTGATATTTCAGGTGCATCAAGTGAAATTATTTCTTTACCTGATACTTCATCTTCTTGGTTTGTGAAAAAGCCAAAAGGTAAAATTTTATTAATAGATGATTTTAGAGAAACTTTGAGTAATAATCCAAATAGTTTTTATAATGAAAAGTTTACGTCAATTACAAATGGCGAAAATTTTGATTTATGGGATTTAAGAAGTAATGAAATTCCTTATCCAAGCACAACATTTTTGGAAACTCTAAAATTATATGATGCTGTATTTTGGTTTTCAAATAATCCTTCATTTGATTTAGCTTCTTCTGCAACTCAGCCGTATATAACAAATGGCGGCAAAATATGTTTTTCATTTCAACTGCCGGATATTGTTGAGGATGATGTAATGAAAAGTTTCTTAACAGTAGATTCAATTTATTTTGAAGGGATTGTCTCTACAAATGTTGGAGTAAATTCACTGCTTTCAGATTATCCAAATTTACAGACTTCTCGTTCACATTCAAATGTAAGAACTTTCAAAGTCTCTTCAGGAAGTGCTGATAGACTTTATGAAATTAATGATAATGATTTAACAGAAAAAACTATCGCTTTCAGAAGCAAAGATAAAAAGCTTTTTTATTTTGGATTGGCTTTGCACAGAGTTGACGGAATTGATAATTCAATTCAAACTCTTCTAGAAAAAATATTCAAACAAGAATTTGGTCTGGTATTATGAGAATAATTTCTAAAGTAATATTCATAATACTTTTTAATATTGCTTTGTTTGCACAAAACGGCAAAATTGAAGGTACTGTAACAGACGCTAAAACCGGCGATGCACTTCCAGGCGTAAATATTATGCTTAAAGGAACGTATTATGGTGCAGCTTCAGATTTTGACGGAAAGTTTGTAATTACAAATATTTCACCGGGCATTTATACTTTGGAAGTATCTTTTATCGGCTACAAAACAATGCAATATACCGGAACTGAAGTTTCAGCAAATAAAACAATTGCGTTAGATGTAAAATTAGAAGAATCTGCTCTCACGTTAGATCAAGATGTAATTGTAGTTGGCGATAAACCGCTTGTGGATGTTGAAGAAACTCAAAGTAAAAAAACTATTTCAAGAGAAGATATTGAATTAGCTGTTGTTGAAAATATTAAAGATTTAGTAACTCAGCAAGCTGGCGTAATTCAATCTGATAACGCTATCCATATTCGCGGCGGCCGTTCTTATGAAAATGCATTTTTGCTTGATGGTGTTTCTGTTCAGGATCCATTAGCCGGAACCGGATTTGGACTTCAACTTAGCTCAAATGCTATTGAAGAAGTTGAAGTTATTACCGGTGGATTTAATGCTGAATTTGGTCAAGCTACATCCGGAATTGTAAATGTTAAAACCAGAGAAGGTTCAGAAAGATTTTCTGGATCAGTTTCTTACAAAAGAGACAATTTTGGAAATCGTGAATCTGATAACGTTTTTAATATTGATGTTCTGGAAGCAAATTTATCCGGACCTGAACCATTTACTTCATACATTCTTCCTTCTTTAGGATTAGAAATTCCGGGAAATATCTCATTTTTTGGAAGTTTTTATGTTGGTTTAAGTGATGGAATTACTCAAGGTTATAATAAATCTACCGCTGAACAATTAGTTTCTTCAACTTTTCATGGAAGCAGATTTGCCCCAAGAGCTGAAAACAGTTGGTTTTGGTTGGGAAAAATTACTTATAATATTAGTCCAACAATGAAATTACAATATTCTTATAATCAGTCAGTAAGTATAAATCAGAATTCACAATCTCTGCAATCAAATTTAGAATATGTTGAACCAAGTCCAGGTTATCAATATGAATTTCAAAATATTTTAGATAATGCAAATACTTTTACTCATAATAATAAATACAATACGATAAGCTGGACTCACACTCTAAATTCAAAAACTTTTTATGAATTTAAGCTTAATCATTTCTTTTCAAATTTACGTGCTGATGCAAACGGAAAATCTTGGTTTGATTATGCAGAACCAAAAGACATAGTCACTTTTCCACTTGAGTACTATAATTTGAATAGAGATACAGTTGGTGTAATTCCGGGTGATGGTTTTTGGGATGTTGGAAATCCATTTACTTGGCGCGATCATTATATTGATGAATTTTCAATTAAAGGTGATATTACAAGTTTCTTTGATGAAAAGAATAAATTCAAAGCCGGCTTTAATATGATTTTCCAAGAAATGCAGGTTATAGATATCTATAAACCTTGGATTGGTGAATTGGGATTAAATAATGATATTTATAAAGTTAATCCCGCAAAAGGATCATTTTACGCTCAAGATAATATTAACTTCAGCGGAATGATTATCAATTTTGGTTTAAGATTAGATTATTGGTTCCCCGGAAAATATGTTGATGATGCCGTTGATAACCCGGATGTTATCACTATCCCTGATGAAATTAGAGAACGTTATGATGAAGAATCCATTAAATGGTTTGGCAATAGAAGATTCAAAGCAAGATTATCACCAAGATTAGGTATTTCTCATCCTGTTACCGATAATCAAATATTATTTTTTAGTTACGGACATTTTAGCAAATGGCCTCGTCCGCAGTTTGTTTATGCAAAATTAAGTCCATCAAATGCACAATCTTCATTTCAAAGATTTGGTAATCCAAATCTAAAACCGGAAACTACTGTTGCTTATGAGTTAGGACTGAAAACACAATTTTCTCAAAATGATGTTCTTACAATTACTGCTTATTACAAAGATATTTTTGATTACGTTAGAACAAGAACGGCAAAAATTAGCAACCCTAGATTTGCATCGGAATCATTTATAACTTATTCAAATCAAGATTATGCACGTTCACGAGGTCTTGAAATGGAATATAAAAAGAGAATAGGGAAATGGTTTACCGGCATGGTAAGTGCTTCATATGCAATTGTTACCGGAAAAAGCTCATCTGCTGACGAAGGTGTTTTGGTTTTAAGAGGAGATTTAGAAGAATCAATAAAAGAAGAATTTGTTTCTTGGGATAGACCTTTAACTATGTCCGCTTCAGCGAGTTTCTATATACCTAAAAATGAACCTCTTTTTGGTTTTGCACCTGGGATTCTTGATGATATAAATTTCTACACAAGATTCTTTTTTCAATCTGGAAAAAGATATACTCCTTCAGTTTTTACAGGAAGTTATGATACTGACGGAAGACCTGAATATGTTTCAGATAGAGGAAATGTTTATAGCGAAATCGGAGACAATTGGTTTTATGTCGATCTAAATATTGAAAAGTATTTTAGTTTTGCTGGACTAAAATTTTCTGTATTTGCCGAAGTTACAAATGTATTTGATACACAAAATTCAGCAATTATTAATCCGGTAACCGGTGAAGCTTACGAAGAAGGAGATCCAACTCCGTCGTCATGGAATGATCCTTTATATCCAGACCTCCAAGCTCCAATTAGTGCTTATCCGTATAGCCCGGCAAGATATTTAACAAGAAGAAATATAAAATTTGGACTCAGTTTAAGATTCTAGAATATGAAAAAAACTATCCTACTAATATTAATTATTTTGGCACCTTTAACTCTTAAAGGGCAATTATTTCCTACTCTTGGAGGTCAGAGAGCGGGAATATCAACCGCGCAATTCCTAAAAATTGGTGTCGGCGGAAGAGCTTCTGCTATGGGTGATGCATTTGTTGCTGTTGCAAATGATGCTTCAGCTTTATATTGGAACCCTGCTGGATTAACGCAAACAACATCTAATGAAATATTGATTTCTCACAATGAATGGCTGGTTGATATTAAACATCAATTTATTGGTGGAATTTATCATTTATCTGCAAATGATGTTGTCGGGCTTTCGTTTACAACTCTTCATATGGATGATATGCCGGTTACGACAGAAGTAATGCCTTTTGGTACTGGTGAATATTTCGGTTACGGAGATATTGCAATTGCTTTTACTTATTCAAGAAAAATGACAGAACAATTTAGTTTCGGCGCAACTGTAAGATATATTGAAGAAACTCTCGATAAATTAAAAATGCGCGGAGTGATGATTGATCTTGGTACTTTTTATTGGACAGGTTTGGGGACAACAAGATTTGCTGTTGCAATTACAAATTTCGGAAATGAACTCGCTCCCGATGGTGAAGTTGTTCTTTTCGGCGGCAGAAATAATTCAGAATGGCAGTCTTTCTCACCTCCAACAATGTTTAGAATTGGTTTTGCTTTTGAACCTTATCAAACTGATATGCATAGAATTACAACTTCAATTCAGCTTAATCATCCAAATGATAATAGCGAAAATGTTTCAACCGGATTTGAATATGCTTGGAAAGAATTATTTTACGCTAGAGGCGGATATAAAATAAATGTTGACGAGCAAGATTTTACTTTTGGAGCAGGTGTTAAAGTGCCTCTTGGAATTGCGGATGTTACATTTGATTATGCTTTTGCTAATTTTGAAAAATTAGGTTCTTCTCATAGATTTTCATTACTACTAGGTTTTTAATTATATATGAAAAAAATTATAATAGTTTCGTTTGTTTTACTTATTTCTTTTGCTTGTACTGATAAATTCAGTGATCCAACTTTTTTTAATTCCGGTGACGTTCCTACAAATATTGGTGATACTGTTTATATTCAGCAGTTTCCAATTTGGGATGGATTTAATAAACCACAAGACATGATTATTGGTCGTGAAACTTTCATTTATGTAGCAGATACAGAAAACGATAGAATTGTTATGATGAATGTGGCTGGTCAATTTTTAGGTTCAAAAGAAATCCCTAAACCAATTGCAATTGCTCAAGATCATCGATTGAATTTAATTATTTGTGGTGAATTATACGATCAAAATTCCGGTAACACATACAGTGCGGTTTATAAAATAAATTTGGTTGAAGCTCAGCATATTATTGCAAATGCTAAAGTAGATACAATTCTTCCTGCAACTGCTTTTGATTTTTCGAGACCTGACAGAAAATATACCGGAGTAACAGTTTTCTCTGATAATTCTTATTATATTGCCCGAACCGGTCCGGTAAACTCAAGTCCTGTTGATCCTGATAATTCTTTACTTATTTTTGATGTTCTTAAAAAAAGTGATGGTTCAACTAAGGATACTTTGTTAGGAAGAGTTCCACAAATAAGCCCAATTGGAACCGGATTAGTTTCAGCAAATCAAATCAGCTCTGTAAAATCTTTTAATAAAAATAGTCTTGATATTGTAATTGCTCTTAAGGGAGAAAATAGTTTTAAGGTACAATGGCTGCAATATGTAGAAACTGTTTTGTTCACCGGATATATAAGTAAACTTCAGGCATTTTCATCAAATTTAATGACAGTTGATGTTTTTAATCAACCGGAAGGAATTGCAATTGATGAAGCCGATAACATATACGTTGCAGATGCCGCAAAGGATAGTGTATACAAATTCAATTTTGCCGGTGATTTATTACAAGGATTTGGTGGAAGTGAAATTTTCGATAGTCCTCACGCAGTTGCCTATAACGAAAGAACTCTCTATGTTGTTGATACAAATAACGACAGAATCTTACGATATATTCTTTCAACTGAATTAGATTAAGGAATTCTTATGTTTAAATTAAAGTTTATAATAGCTGCGGTTATCTGCAGCTTTTCTTTTTTATTTGCTCAAACTCCAATTGCGGAAATTAGAGAAAATAATTCTAATGGTGTTCCCGTAAATATGGATCAAACATTTACTGTAAGCGGTATTGTTACTTCATCTAACCAATTAGGATTTAATGGTCCGGCCACAATTCAAGATGGTACTGCCGGGTTATCAATTTATGGAAGCAGTTTTGCTAGTCAAGTTCAAATTGGGGATTCTATTACTATAACTTCTTCGCTCACTCATTTTAACGGTTTAACTCAATTTGGTTACTCAAGTTCATCAAGTTTTACAAATCATGGAAATGTTAGTGAACCTGATCCTGAAATAGTTACTATTTCTGAAATATTAGATCAAGATTGGAATGGTGTAGAACTTTACGAAAGTAAACTAATCAGAATAAATAATATTACAATTAATTCGTCCGGAACATTTGCCGGGAATACAAATTATTCTATTTCTGATGGAACTGGAACAACGGAAATTAGAATTGATCAAGATGTATCTGAAATTGTAGGCACAAATATCCCTTCTGGTGGAATTGATATTATTGGTGTTTTAAGTCAATATGACCCCAGTCCTCCTCACAGCACTGGTTATCAACTAATGCCAAGAATGTTAGTTGATATTGTAACTGGAAATCAACCATTAATAATTGGTTCTGTAATTGCAGCAAATATTACTCCAACCTCATTCAAAGTTTATTTCAATACAGCAAGAGAAGGGGATACTAAAGTTCAATATGGAACTACCCGAGATCTCGAAATTGCAACAGTATCAATTGATGAAAGTACAATAAGCCATATTGCTGAAATTGACGGACTTATACCATTAACTAAATATTATTTCAAGGCTTTGTCGGCAAATGAAAGTGGAGTTAGTGAAAGTGAAATTCTTTCTGTTTATACTGCTTCCGAAAATCCTGAAACCGGTGCAATGAATGTCTATTTTAATTTTTCGGTAGATACAACTGTTGCAATTCCCGGAAATGCAGCAAATGGGGATGCAGATTTTCCTTCAGTCGTAATAAATAGAATTAATTCTGCAGTCTATTCTATTGATCTAGCTTTATATAGTTTTTTTGGAATTAATCAAATTCCAGATGCGATTATTGCTGCAAAGAATAGAGGTGTTAAAGTTAGATTTGTTTATGATAACAGAGATACTCAAAGTTCTGTTCAAGAACTATTGAACGCAGGAATCAAAATGAGTCAGCGTCCTCCAATTGATGGAATTATGCATAATAAATTTGCTATTATAGATGCTAGAGATGAAGATCCAAATAATGATTGGGTTTTATCAGGTTCTTGGAATTGGACATCTTTAGAACTTGACTGGAGAAATAGCGTTATTGAAATCAATGATCCTAGTTTGGCTGCTGCATACACAGTTGAATTTGAAGAAATGTGGGGAAGTAACACTGAAACACCAAGTGTAAGTAATTCAAAATTTGGTCCATTTAAATCAGATAATACAACTCATTCTTTCAATATTGGAGGAAGAGATGTAAAACTATATTTTAGTCCATCTGATAATACAGAATCTCAAATTGGAACTACATTAAGTTCGGCTGATAGTTCTATTTATTTCTCTTTGTTGGTTTTTACAAGTGATCCCTTATATACTTCAATTCTCAATAGGAACATGAATGGAATCTCAGATATTAGAGGAATTATTAACGATGTAAATGTTAACGGATCAGAATTTTCTTATTTAATTAATTTGGATGGAGCTGAAGTTTTTCAATTCTCCGGAAGTGGTAAACTTCATCATAAATATGGTCTTGTTGATGCATCTTATCCAACATCAGATCCTATTGTTATAACCGGTTCACATAATTGGTCAAGATCAGCAAATGAAAATAATGATGAAAATACTTTGATAATACATGATTTATTCCTTGCAAACCAATTTATGCAAGAGTTTAAAAAACGTTATAATGAGTTAGGAGGAGCAACTTCTTTTGTTATTCCAATTGTTACTTCAGTTGAAGATGAAAAAAGTTTATATCCTACTGAAATTGAATTATACCAAAATTATCCAAATCCTTTTAATCCATTAACTACGTTTAGTTTTTTTATTCCTAAAAATCAATATGTAAATCTATCGGTTTACAATTTACTTGGTGAAAAAGTAGCTGAAATATTTAATGGAGAAGCAAAAGCCGGAAAACACATTTACGATTTTAGAGCTGATAATTTATCAAGTGGATTTTATTTCTATAATTTAACTAGTGGAAAACAATCAATTACAAAAAAAATACTATTATTAAAATAGAATTTAAAAAATCCGCAGTTAGGCTGCGGATTTTTAATTAATTATTACTCATTTATTAAAACAGTTTTCATTAATAAAGTCCCTCAACAGATAAATATCTTTCACCTGTATCATAATTAAATCCTAATACTGTAGCACCTTCAGTTATTTCCGGAAGTTTTTTTGCAATTGCAGCTAATGTAGCTCCAGAGGAAATTCCCCCAAAAATTGCCTCTTCTTTTGCTGCTCTTTTTGCAAAATTAAAAGCCTCTTCTTTAGCAACCTGAATTGTCCCATCCAAAATATTTGTATGAAGGTTTTTAGGAATAAAACCTGCTCCAATTCCTTGTAATGGATGAGGACCAGGATTTCCACCACTAATTACAGGAGAGTCTGTCGGCTCTACTGCAAAAACTTTTAAGTCAGGGAATCTTTCCTTTAAAATTTCTGCAACTCCTGTAATATGACCTCCAGTACCAACACCGGTAATTAAATAATCAATTCCTTCCGGGAAATCATTTAATATCTCTTTAGCAGTAGTTTCTTTGTGTATTTCAATATTAGATTCATTCTCAAATTGTTGGGGCATCCATGCATTTAAATTATTTTTTACTAATTCTTCAGCTTTTTGAATTGCACCTTTCATACCAAATTCTTTTGGAGTTAATTCAAATTCAGCACCATAGGCAGACATAAGTTTTCTTCTTTCTACTGACATAGATTCAGGCATAACCAAAATTAATTTGTAGCCTTTAACTGCAGCAACCATAGCTAATCCTACACCGGTATTTCCGGAAGTTGGTTCAATTATAACACTTCCTTCTTTTAGAATTCCTTTATGTTCAGCCTCTTCAATCATTGCAAGCGCAATTCTGTCTTTAATACTACCTCCCGGATTTGCTTTTTCAAGTTTTAAATAAATATTATGTTTTGAACCAAATAATCTATTTATTTTCACATGAGGAGTGTTACCGATTGTCTGTAAAATATTATCTACTTTCATTGTTTCGTCCTTTTATTTTTATGAATATTCCATGAATCAATTTTTAAAAATTTGTGATTACTCTTGAGAATTCTATATCATTTATTTTTCTTTTTAAATACAAAAATCCAAATACTCATTAGAATATTTTTCGTTTTTGTAGGCAATTTCATTCTTATTATAAACAACAGAATTTGGTGGAAGACTTTTTGTTATCCATGTATTTCCACCAATTATTGAATCTTTTCCTATTACAGTGTCACCGCCTAGAATTACGGCATTCGAATAAATTATTACATTATTTTCAATTGTGGGGTGTCTTTTTGTCTTGGCTAATTTTTTTTCAACACTTAAAGCTCCAAGAGTTACTCCTTGATAAATTTTTACATTATCACCAATTTCAGAAGTTTCCCCAATTACAATTCCGGTTCCATGATCAATAAAGAATGAATTCCCAATTTTTGCTCCTGGATGAATATCTATTCCTGTTATTTGATGTGCATATTCGGTAAAAATTCTAGGCAAAATTGGGACTTTTAACTTATAAAGTTCATGAGCAAATCGATAAATTGAAATTGCTAAAAATCCGGGATAAGCTAAAATTACTTCATCAATACTTTCAGAAGCTGGATCGCCGTTATGAATTGCATTTGCATCTTCCCAAAGTCGCTTATGAATTAATGGTAAATGGGAAAAGAAATCATTAGAAGTGCTTTCAAACCGTTTATCCATGCCACTGTTTAAGGAAAGCAGAATAGTTTTTAGATTTCTTTTAAGAAGATTAAGTTTGCTTAAAATTTCTTCTTCAGTAAAATATGTCTGCTCTGTATAATGGGGAAATAGTAGCTGCAGTAAATCTTTGATAAACGCATGTGTAATAGATTTAACCGGTAATTTTGTAGGATGGTTAATCCTATTATCAAGTAACTCTTTTGCAAATAAATTATATATTTCCATGACCTTTGGTTTATTTTTAGTGTTAATAAAATGAAATTATAAAGGAAAATTTGTCAAGATTATGACAAATCTAACATATGCAGGTAGAAAAGTATCCCAGTTTAACACTAGGGGATTTAAATATAAATTCTATATGTGAATTGTAATATTTCATAACATAAATGTAATAACATATCCTATTTAATCAAAGTTCAAAAGCCATACTTAATTTTGTCTCTTCACTTCAGGAAGCAAATAATTTGTAAAAACTTTAATAGAATTTTTTGACTTATTCATTCTAAAAAAATATTAAGATTTATTTTCTTTATTAAGTTGCCACATCAAATGTAGATTTTAGGATTTATTCAATAAGTTTAGATTGAATAAATAGCTTTTTCTTGTTAATTTTGTGGTTTACTAATTTTAACAATTAAGGAGAAAGATGGCAAGCAACGAAGGTAAAATCGTTCAAGTTATTGGTCCTGTAGTAGATATAGATTTTGAAGAAGGACACCTCCCAAAGATTTATAATGCTATAAGAATTCCCAGAACTAATGGTGAAGGTGAGGAAGAAATACTTATTTGTGAAGTTCAACAACATTTAGGTGAGAATAGAGTTAGATCTGTTGCGATGGACTCTACTGACGGTTTAGTTAGAGGAATGAAAGCAATCGATACAGGTGATCCTATATTGATTCCGGTTGGTCCAAATACATTAGGCAGATTAATTAATGTACTTGGAGAGGGAATTGACGGATTAGGTGAAATTAAATCAGATAAGAAATTTTCAATTCATAGACATGCACCTAAATTCAAAGACTTAACGCCATCTCAAGAAATTTTTGAAACTGGAATTAAGGTTATTGATCTTATTGAACCTTATTCTAAAGGTGGAAAAACAGGTCTATTTGGTGGTGCTGGTGTTGGTAAAACAGTAATTATCCAAGAATTAATTCATAATATAGCCAAACAACATGGTGGATATTCTGTATTTGCCGGGGTGGGTGAAAGAACTCGTGAAGGAAATGATCTTTGGTTAGAAATGAAAGAATCTGGAGTTCTTGACAAAACTGCTCTAGTTTTTGGTCAAATGAATGAACCTCCCGGTGCTAGATTAAGAGTTGGTTTAACAGGACTTACAATAGCTGAGTATTTTAGAGATGTTGAAGAAAGAGATGTACTTTTATTTATAGATAATATTTTCCGTTTTACACAGGCCGGTTCTGAAGTTAGTGCCTTGCTTGGCAGAATGCCTTCAGCTGTTGGTTATCAGCCAAACTTAGCTACGGAAATGGGTGAATTGCAGGAAAGAATTACATCTACTGAAAAAGGTTCAATTACTTCTGTACAGGCTATTTATGTTCCCGCAGATGATTTAACTGATCCTGCTCCAGCAACAACTTTCTCCCATTTGGATGCTACAACTGTTTTATCACGACAAATTTCAGAATTAGGTATTTATCCTGCGGTTGATCCTTTAGAATCAACTTCTAGAATTCTTGAACCCGGTACCGTTGGACAAGAACATTATAATACTGCTCGTGAAGTTATTGAAACTTTACAGGCATACAAAGATTTACAAGATATTATTAATATTCTTGGAATGGATGAATTATCAGAGGAAGATAAAATAGTTGTAAGACGTGCAAGAAGAATACAAAGATTTTTAAGTCAGCCTTTTCATGTTGCCGAACAGTTTACTGGATTTCCTGGCAAATATGTTAAACTAGAAGATACTATTAGAAGTTTTAAAGAAATACTAGAAGGAAAACATGATAGTTTACCAGAGCAAGCTTTTATGTATTGTGGTTCGATAGAAGATGTTGTGGAAAAAGCTAAGAAAATGACGGCATAATTTTATGAAAGAATTGAATTTAGAAATAGTTACTCCTTCAAAAACCGCTTATATCGGAAATATCTTATCTTTAAGTGTTCCGGGTTCAGCGGGAGCATTCCAAGTTTTATATAACCATGCTCCTATTATAAGTTCTTTGGAAATTGGAGTAATAAAAATAATAGAAAGCAATAATAATGAGATTATTTTTGCAACTAGCGGTGGCACTATTGAAGTTCTGGATAATAGAATATTAATCCTAGCTGAAAGTCTCGAAAATTCTATTGAAATTGATATTCAAAGAGCAGAAAATTCATTGGAACGAGCAAAGAAAAGATTAGCGGAAAAATCTAAAGATCTTGATCAATCTAGAGCTGAAGCAGCACTTCAAAGAGCATTAAATAGAATTAAAATAGGTAAGAAAAAAGATTAATAAGAGGTACTTAAGTAGTTATTAAAAATGCGTTTATGGTATTTACTTAAACGCATTTTTAGTTTATATAACCATCATTCATAATTAGATTTTTCATTTCATTTGAATTGGTAATATAGTCATCTAATGATTCAAAATGATTTAATAAGTAATTAATTCTTTCATTTTCATTTTGAATCATTAATAAGTCTTGCTGTTGGTTTAATGTAAGTCCACATTTCTCGGCAATTTTAAATGACTTAAGATCAACTGCCTCCAAATTATTCCAATAATTACTAGAAAGTGTTAATTCTGAATAATCAACTATTCTTTTAAACTTTATAATTAATTTTGACACATTAGCAGAATTTATTAATTCTAATTTGGAATCAAAAAATGGAATTATTGTTCCTTCAAAAATATCATTATCTGTTAAGGTTTTATTCAGAATTTTAAATCTATCAAGACCTTTAATTATTATATCCATGCTCCCGTTTTCATATTTCTTAATAACTTCTTCTATTTGTACATAACAGCCAACTTCTGAAACTCTATTATCGATATTGGAAACAATACCAAATCCTTCTCCAGAAGTCAGGGAATTATTTACCAAAGATTTATATCTCTTTTCAAATATATGAAGAGGATATTTTGAATCCGGGTAAACAATCAATTTTAATATAAAAAGTGGAATTATAGATTTCATAATTGAATTAAATAGAAAAGCCTAAAGATCATTTTAATCTTTAGGCTAATTAATAAGTAAATTAAATTATTATTTTGCTGCAGAATATCTTTTTGAAACTTCATCCCAATTAATAACATTCCAAAATGCTGAAATATAATCTGGTCGTTTGTTTTGATAATGTAAATAATAAGCATGCTCCCAAACATCAAGACCTAAAATTGGAGTTCCTTTCACTTCAGCAACATCCATCAATGGATTATCTTGGTTTGGAGTAGAAGAAACAGCCAATTTACCGTCAGAAACTAATAACCATGCCCAGCCGGAACCAAATCTTGTAGCTGCTGCATTTGAGAATTCATCTTTGAATTTATCAAATGAACCGAATGTAGAATTAATAGCTTCTGAAAGCTCACCGGATGGACTTCCACCTTTATTAGGTCCCATTACAGTCCAAAATAAAGAGTGATTATAATGACCGCCGCCATTATTACGAACAGCAGTATTTTTAGAAGCATTTACCATTAACTCTTCTAATGTTTTTCCTTCTAAATCAGTTCCTTCAACGGCTGCATTTAATTTAGCAACATATCCTGCATGATGTTTTCCATGATGTATTTCCATTGTTCTCGCATCAATATGTGGTTCTAAAGCATTAAAACTATAAGGTAATTCAGGTAATTCGAACTTAGCCATTTTGTTATTACTCCTTCTATTTATGTTATCTAAAATATTACCGCTTACTTTTACAGACGAAGCTGCTAAAGTAAGTCCAACTGAATACAAAAATTTTCTTCTATCCATAATTTCCTCTTAAAATTATACTCCAAAAGATTCACCGCAACCACATGTCTTTTTAGCATTTGGATTATTAAATACAAATCCTTTTCCATTTAGACCATCGCTGAAATCTAATTCTGTTCCCATCAAGTAAAAAAGACTCTTTCCGTCAATAAATAGTTTTATTCCATCTTTCTCAATTGTTGTATCTCCATTTTTCTGAGATGCATCAAATCCAAGCTGATATGTTAAACCGGAGCATCCTCCGCCTTTAACTCCAACTCTTAAGCCGTAAGATGGATCAATTTTATTTTCTTCCATTACTTTTTTGACTTGTTTTGCTGCTTTATCTGTAATGTTAATTTCACTTATTGTATTTACGTCACTCATTTTTCCTCCAATTACAGAGAGTTTTCTAATGTAATATTTTCTAATTTAACAAATTCATCAATAGAAAAATTCACTTTCCATGTATTATGAGAAAGTTTTATTAGCTTATTTTCATTTTCTAGATTTTCCATAAATTTTACAGCAATATTCTCGGCATCAAAATACTTTAATTTATTACCTTTCATATCAAAATATGTGTAAACTCCATACTGAATATCTCTTAAAAAAATATTTGAGTTAAAAAATATTGGATATTTTTCTTTCATGAATCTGAAAAATTCTTGTTGATTAGATAATAATTGATTTAGTAATTTTTCCATTTTATATGATCTCTGTTAAGTTGGTTTCTTTGAACATTCTTTCTAATTTATCTTGTATCTTAATTAAAGGATTTCTCAAACAACAATTTTCAAACCTTGCACAATCATTTATAGTAGGTTGTTCAACAAAACAATCTGTCAACTGAATATTTTGCTCAAGTGAATTTATTATATCAAATAAGGAATAATTAGCAAGAAATTTATTAACAATATAACCACCTTTTGTTCCCATTTGAGAAACTATTATACCATTTTTAACAAGTTTCTGTAATATTTTTGATAATAATTCAAATGGAATATTCTCTCTTTCACTAATTTCTTTTGCACTAATGCAGTTATCCAAAGAATTTCTATCAATATATCTCAGAGCAAGTAAAGCATATTCAACTGATTTAGGAATTTTTAACATGTTTATAAATACGACTTATTTTGTCGTATATAACATAAGTAAAAAGTTTATAATTGTCAAAATGAAGTAATTATTTTGTGAGAATATTTAGACAGCTTTGAGCAAATGAAACTATCGGAGAAAAATATATTCCAAAAAATAAGGTTGGAATCACCAAAACAAGTACAATAATTCTAGGTTGAAAAGAAGGAATTATTGTTGGGGTAGATTCATCTGATTTCGTTAAATACATATGCTTTAGTACTCTAACATAATAGTATAAAGAAACTACTGAATTTAACAATGCAATGACAGCAACAACAATCATATTTGCATCAACTAGAGCAATAAATAGATAGAGTTTTGCAATAAATCCGGCGGTAGGAGGAAGTCCGGTTAATGATACTAAAAATATTGCTAATGAAACTCCAAGCAGTGGGGAAGTAAAACCAATTCCGTCATAATCATGAATATCTTCAGAATCAATTTTATTGGCAATAAGATTAATTACAAAGAATGCTCCAAGATTCATAATCATATAAATGAAAAAGTAAACTAAAACAGCAGTCAAACCTTGATCAGAGAAAACTGCAACACCAAGAAGTATATATCCAGCATGAGCAATACTGGAATAAGCCAACATTCTTTTTAGGTTGCTTTGTGAAAGAGCAGAGAAATTGCCTAATGTCATAGTTAAAATGGATATAACAATAAGTAATGTCTGCCAATCAAAAAGTCCAACTAAATGCCAGCTTCCATTTGTATCAGTATATGAAACAAAGACTGTCTTAATAAATCTTATTAAAAGAGCAAATCCGGCAGCTTTGCTAGCAACTGATAAATAAGCAGTAATTGAGATTGGTGCCCCTTCGTAAACGTCCGGAGTCCAAAAGTGAAATGGAGCAGCAGAAATTTTATACCCAATTCCGGCAAATATTAAAATTAACGAGAATCCCAAAGTGACTAAATTAATATTTCCGGATTGTAACAATGTATTCAATTCATAAAGATTAGTTGTTCCTGTTAAACCATATACAATAGAAATTCCGAATAACATTAAACCGGATGAAACACTGCCATAAATTAAATATTTAAGTGAAGCTTCAGAATTTCTATCTGAAAGTTTTGTAAATCCGGTAAGAACATAAGAGGGAAGCGAGAGAAGTTCAATAGCAAGATAAATCAGAATTAAATCTGAAGCAGAAACCATGAACATCATACCAAGCGTCATACCAAGCAATAAAGTGTAATATTCGCCTGATCTTTCAAATGTTTTTATTATTTCACTAGAATGAGAGCTAAAAAATACAATCAAAATGGTAGTTAAAAGAATAATAATTTTAAAATAGTTAGAGAAAGAATCTAAAGTAAACATTCCATGCTTTTGTTCTGAAGAAGCAAAAACTGAACTTCCAAAATCTAATTGAGCAAAAACAAAGTATCCGGTTATAAGAAGTCCAATTAATACAATGTAAGAAATAATTCTTTTATCTTTATCAAAAATTATATCGAACAAAACAGTTAACAAAATAGTAACAGAAAGTGCTATTTCAGGCTTAACAAAAGCTATAGAATTGAATATATTAGATAAATCCATCATTCTTATAATCCACCGATTGTAATATTTTCGAAACCAGTTGAAACAAATTTAACTAATTCATTAACAGAAGAATTCATAACGTCCAACATTGCAGAAGGATAAATACCTAAGAAAATAACTATTACGGTTAATGGGATTAGCATTAAATATTCACGTTTATCAAGATCAACTAAATTTGACCATTTCTCATTTAATTTTCCAAAGAAAATTCGTTGTAAAGTCCACAACATATAAGCGGCACCTAAAAGAATACCTAATGTAGAAATCATTGCTAATACTCTAGTTGTTTCAACTCCAAAAGCACCAACAAAAACTAAAGCTTCAGAAATAAAACCACTCATGCTTGGAAGACCGATAGCGGCAAAAAATGCTACTGTTACAAATCCAGTATAAACTGGCATTTGAGCAGCTAATCCGCCAAAATCATTAATTCCTCTTGTATGTGCTCTATCGTATAATACGCCAACAATTAAGAACAGCATAGCTGTAATTGTTCCATGATTAAACATCTGGAATATAGCTCCGTTTATACCAACTGTAGATAATGAAGCCATTCCAAGCATTACATAACCCATGTGTGAAATGGATGAATAAGCAATTAACTTTTTGAAATCCTTTTGAGCAAGAGCAACTAGTGCACCATAAATAATATTTATCATTCCAAAGAGCCCTATATACCAAGCTAACTGGACAGTTATTTCTGGAAAAATTGGGAAACTAATTCTTAAAATTCCATAAGTACCAAGTTTCAAAAGAACTCCGGCAAGAATAACAGAAATTGGTGTTGGAGCTTCAACGTGAGCATCAGGTAGCCAAGTATGGAAAGGGAACATTGGGATTTTAATAGCAAATCCAACAAAAAGAGCAATATATGCTACTAATCGTAAATTATTAGGATTAAATGGAGAAAGAATTCCATCAGCCGTATAATTTGACTGATCCATTAAAGCTAGCAAATTAAATGTAAATACTTTAGTACCGTCGGCTAAAACTTCATGTGCACTGAAATATAAACCTATCATTACAAGAAGCATAAAAACAGAACCAAACAAAGTGTATATGAAAAACTTTATAGCCGCATATTCTTTTCTAGGTCCACCCCAAATACCGATTAAGAAATACATAGGTAATAACATTATTTCCCAGAAGACATAGAATAAAAAGAAATCTAAAGAAACAAATGTTCCCATCATTCCGGTATCAAGTAATAGAAATAATGCAAAATAACCCTTAATTGATTTTTTTATATTCCAAGAGGATAGTGTAGCAATAAAAGAGATTATTGCAGTTAATAATATCATTGGCATGCTTAAGCCGTCAACACCTAAGAAATAATCAACCTTAACAGTTCCTAACCATGAAAGTCCAGCAATTTCAATCCATCTAAATTTTTCTACAAATTGAAAAGTTGATTGTTCAAAAATTCCGGTTTGAGTGTAATTAAAATTGCTTAGTAAAAAAACCGCAATTACAAGTTGTAAACCGGTTATTAGCAAAGTAGTGTATTTAATTTCTTTTTCTTTACCATTTGGAAGTGCTAGAATAATTATCATTCCAACAACCGGTAAAAAAGTTATAAGTGTTAAAAATGGAATTCCGTTCATAACTGCAAAAAATCCTTATTTGTTATTTAATGCCGATTAAAACGGCCTAAAAACTATTAATAAAATAACTACACTGAATAAAACAAAAACTAAGTATGTCTGAACCTTACCTGTTTGAATTCTCTTAAAAGACAAACCTATAAAACCACTTAAAAAGGCAGTGAAATTTACTAAACCATCTACAACAAAAGTGTCAAATAAACCACTAATTCTTGCTAATAATCTTGTAACAGATGCAGAACCATTCACAATTCCATCTACAATTTTGGCATCAAACCAAAAGAGAATTTTACCAAGCAAAATAGTACCGGAAATAAAAGAGGAGTGATATATTTCATCAATATACCATTTATTAAAAGACAACTTGTAAAGTGGTTTAATGGAATTTGCAAGTTTGTCTGGATCAAGCTTTTTCCATTGATACATTGAAAAAGCTAGTAATATTGCTAAACTTGCTAATCCAATTGATAATCCCATAGCAGGATAATGAACAGCATGCATTGCATGTTCATATTTTTCTGAATGAATTACATCAGTAGATTCTGATTCATTAATCATGAAATCAAATCTAGAAGATTCAGGTGTTACTGTAGCAGGAGTTTCAATCCATTCGCCCAAAAACCAACCGGCATCTGGAGAAATTGGATTTGGGGTGTACCATACAAAAATTGAGAGAGTTGCCAAAACTATTAAAGGTAAAGCCATTACTTTTGGTGATTCGTGTGCATGATCAAATTTATGTTGATTTCTTGGTTTACCATGAAATGTTAAAATTACCAATCTAAACATATAAAACGCCGTCATAAAGGCTACCGTAAAACCAATAATTGGAATTACCCAATGACCCGTTAATTCACCAAAAGCTAAAGTTCCGGCAAGTAAGCCATCTTTACTTAGGAAACCAGAAGTAAGAGGAATTCCGGAAATTGCAAGGGTTGAAATCAAGAAAGTAGCATAAGTAATTGGCATTTTCTTTCGGAGTCCGCCCATTTCTTTAACATCTTGTTCGTGATGCATTGCATGAATAACAGAACCAGAACCTAAAAATAGACAAGCTTTGAAAAATGCATGAGTAACTAAGTGGAAAAATGCGAATGCGTAAGCACCAACTCCAAGTGCCATTACCATATAGCCAAGCTGACTAACTGTTGAATATGCTAAAACTTTTTTGATATCATTTTGTGTAAGAGCAATTGTTGCAGCAAGCAGCGAAGTAAAAGCTCCAACAATAGCAATAACAAGCATAGCATCTGCAGTTAACATTGCAAAAATTCTAACAACTAAATAAACACCTGCAGCCACCATAGTTGCTGCATGGATCAAAGCAGAAACCGGCGTTGGACCTTCCATTGCATCCGGAAGCCAAACATGAAGAGGGAATTGAGCTGATTTACCGACGGCTCCAAGAAATACTAAAATTCCTGCAGCAGTAAGCCAAGCTTCACTATTAAATGGAATTAAACCACCTTTAATACCATCAAAAATTTCTTGTAAATTAAAAGTGCCATAAGTAGTAAATAGAATTAAAATGCCAAGAAACATTCCAATATCACCAATTCTATTAGTTAGAAACGCCTTTTTACCGGCATCAGAAGCTGAATCTTTTTCAAACCAAAATCCAATTAACAGATAAGATGAAAGTCCAACTAATTCCCAAAAGATATAAATACCTAAAAGGTTATCATTTAGAACAATTCCTAACATTGAAAAAGTAAACAATCCTAAGTAAGCAAAATATCTTGTATACCTTTTATCACCGCGCATGTATTCAATTGAGAAGAAATGTACAAGCATGCTAATTAGATTTACAACAAATAACATAATTACAGTAATATTATCTATTAAAACTCCTAGTTCAACTTTGAAATGCCCGAATGTTGGAACAACTCCAAAATCAAACCAAGTAAACGAGAATTTTAGTGAAGAATCTGCATAAGAACTTAATTTTATAAATCCGATAAATACAGAAAGTATAAAGGCAAAAGTTACTATTGCTGTTTCAAACAAATAGAGTTTTGGAAATCTTTTTCCGAAAATTATAGTTATAAAAAAACTAAATAACGGTAGAAGAAGTATTACGAGAGAAATATTTATTAGTAATTGTTGTGACATGCTATTCTTTTAATTTATTAATTTCATCAACATTAACATTTGCGTAAGTCTTATATATATTTAGCACAATTGCTAATGCAATTGCGGCTTCTGCTGCGGCTAAAATTATTACAAATAAAGCATAAACTTGACCGTTCAAACCATAATTACTGTATCTGGAAAAAGCAACAAAATTTAAATTTGCCGAATTTAGAATTAATTCAACTCCCATTAATACCATTACAGCATTTTTTCTTGTAATTACGCCATAAATTCCTAATGAAAACAGAATTGAACTAACGGCTAAATAATGATTTAATCCAACTTCTAACATTTACTTTTTATTCCTTCTCTCTTCTTGCTATTGATGCAGCACCAATTAGAGCAATTAATAATAGAATACCGAGTAATTCAAAAATTAAAACATAATCTGTAATTAAAACTTTACCAAGCGCATATGCAGTTGTAAATGGAATTTCTCCGGGTTCTTGTTTCCATTCAGTAGTTACCATAGTAAGAATTAAAATACCTGCAAATAAACCGACACCTACAAGAGCCGGAATAACCTGTGTTGTTCCAGACCTGATATCAACACTTGTAATTTTGTTTGTTAACATAACACCAAATAGGAGTAGAATTAGAATTCCGCCTACATAAACTAAAATTTGTACAACGCCAATGAAATCGGCTCCTAGTAAAACATATAAACCAGCAACTCCAAAAAATGTGAAAATTAAAAAGAAAGCCGCATGTACAATATTTTTTGTGGTTACTACAAAAGCACCGGAAATTATTGTGACTAAAGCAAACAAATAAAATATTATGTCGTAAATGTTCATCTATTGTTCTTTTGTTTTATCGTCTGTGGAATTTTCTGCATCTTTCTTAGCTTTTAATGCGGCTTCCGCTTTAGCTTTTGCTGCTGCAACTTTTTCAGCCTCTTTTTCAGCTTGCATTTTTTCGAAATTTACTTTCTTTTCTTCTGCTTCTTCATTTGTAAGAGTAGCAAATTTATAGACTAAATCATATCTGTCATATTCAGAAAATTCGTATGTATCTGTCATATAAATGCATTCTGTAGGGCAGGGGAAAACACATAATTGACAGTAGCAGCATTTTGCAATATCAATATCAAATTTTGTTACCCAAAGAGCTTTTTTCTTACCGTTTGAAGTTTTTCCTAAATCTTCTGTTGGCATTGATTTTACAGTTTCAATTTCTATACATTCAACCGGACAAGCTCTTGCGCATTGATCGCAGCCAATACAATCATCCATATTTACATATAAACGATTTCTTACTCTTTCAGGCAAAGCTACTTTAACATCTGGATATTGAATTGTTACTGATGGAACAAACATATGCTTGAAAGTAATCTTCATTCCAACCAAAACTGTCCAAATTCCCAACCATGTATTTTTTAGATATTCTTTCATATTATATTAAAGTTATTATTCCAACTATTATAAGATTTACAATTGCGTATGGAATTAAATATTTCCAGCAAACTGTCATTAATTGATCAACCCTTAATCTTGGTAACGTCCATCTCAACCACATTTGAACAAAGACAAAAAATATTCCTTTCATTGTAAACCAGAATAATTGTTCAATAGGAATTAACCATTGTGCACCAACTAAATCACCAAAATAGCCAAAAGGGGATTGATAACCTCCAAAAAATATTGTAGCAGCAATTGCAGAAACTGCAAACATATTTGCATACTCGGCTAAAAAGAAAATAGCGAATTTCATTCCTGAATATTCTGTATGATAACCGGCAACTAATTCTGATTCTGCTTCAGGAATATCAAAAGGAGTTCTGTTAACTTCTGCCAAGGATGCAATATAAAAAATAACAAATGCGACTATCATAAAAGGAATTAACAAGAATTTCTGAAGTCCAAAAGTTGCACCTCCAAAAATTATCCAATTCCAGAAATAAGGAGTTTGCATTTCACTCATTGTTGCTAAACTTAAAGTTCCAGTAATCATTACTATTGTTAGAATTACTAATGCAGTTGGAATTTCATAAGAAATAATTTGAGCAGCCGAACGCATAGCTCCAAGCAAAGAGTATTTATTATTTGAAGCCCAGCCGGACATTAAAATACCGGCAACAACAAGACTGCTTATAGCTACAATGAAGAAAAGTCCAATATCAGTTGAAGTTCCAATAAATATAGAAGTAAAAGGAATAGCAGCAAAAACAGCATAGCTTCCTGCAAAAACTAATACAGGCGCAAGATTGAAAAGTGTTTTATCAGCATCTTTATTAATAATATCTTCTTTTTGAATTAATTTTAGAATATCTGCAACAGTTTGTAAAACACCGTAAGGACCGGTTCTCATAGGACCAAGTCTATCTTGCATAAAAGCTGATACTTTTCTTTCAAGATAAACAGCAAAAAGCGCAAAAGGAAGAATGAATAGAAATAAAGGCATAAATGCAGCAATAATTATTGCAAGTACTTCACTTTGAAACAAATTTGTTAGAATTTCATACATTATCTATCAACTTCTCCTAAAACTATATCAATAGAACCTAAAATTGCAACTACATCTGCAACCATGTGCCCTTTGCACAATTCTCCCATAACTCCTAAGCTTATAAAAGAAGGAGGTCTAACTTTTACTCTAAATGGATTTACAGAACCATCACTAATAATAAAATAACCTAATTCTCCGCGAGGATTTTCAACTCTTGTATATATCTGACCTTTTGGTGGTTTAATTCTCTTTGGAATTGCTGATTGGACATCACCTTCAGGAATATTGTCAATAGCTTGCTCAATAATTCTGATGCTTTGTTCAACTTCTAAAACTCTTACATAATATCTATCCCAGCAATCGCCAACTTGTCCCATTATTCCTTCACCAACTGGAATATCAAAATCAAATCTATCATAAATTGAATAAGGATCTTCTCTTCTTAAATCGAATGCTAATCCGGAAGCTCTCAAATTTGGACCTGTCATACCATAATTAATTGCAGCATCTAAAGATAGTACGCCAATATTAGCAGTTCTTTCTGTAAAAATTTTATTGAATGATAAGAGATTATTTAATTCAGCAACATTTGGTTTAAAATATTGAAGGAATTCTTTAGTAAGTCTAACAAAATCCGGATGAATATCATGAGATAAACCTCCCGGCCAAACATAATTATAAAGAAGTCTTGCACCGCATGTCATTTCAAAAAGTGATAAAATCTTTTCTCTATCTCGAAATAAATATAAAAATGGAGTAAAAGCGCCAATATCCAAACCATAGGTTCCAAGTGCAACTAAATGGGAAGCAATTCTCTGAAGTTCGCCCATAATTACGCGAATATATTCAACTCTCTCCGGTACTTCAATTCCTAAAAGTCTTTCAACAGCAATTGCATATCCAATATTATTTGACATAGAAGCAAGATAATCCATTCTATCTGTATAAGGCACAACCTGTGGATATGTCATAACTTCGGCATGTTTTTCAAAACATCTATGTAAATAACCGACATGAGGAATCACATCAGTTACAATTTCGCCTTCAAGTTTTAATTCCAGCCTCAAAACACCATGAGTAGAAGGATGTTGAGGACCCATATTTAAAATCATTTCGTCAGTCTTAACCATGATAGTACAAAGTATTTAGTACAAAGTATTTAGTACTATTTACTTATTTGTTCCTTATAGATTTAATTAATCCGTATAACATTTTCTGTATTTCATTCACTTTTGAAATCAAATCATCAAAAACTGATTTATCTAAAAAATTTAAATCATTTGCTAAAATTAATTGTGATTCTAATTCAAAAACAGAACCATTTGCCAAATCTAAAAATCTTACAAATTCATTAGAAGTTTCTCTTCCACAACCTTCTGCAATATTAGAAGAAATTGAAATTGCTGATCTTCTAATTTGATTTGTTATTCCAAACAATTCTTCTTTTGGAAAATTAGAAGTAGCTTGGTAAATACTTTTCACTAATATTCTAGAACTCTTCCAAACTTTCAATTCTTTAAATTGATGCATAAACTTTTACTCAGTACTCTGTACTCATTACTTTGGACTAATAAGGTACTTTCATTCCTAAATAAAATTCTGGATTTTTGTAATCTTTTCTAAGAGGGAAGCCGGCTTCCCAATCGTATGGCATTAAAATTCTTCTTAGATCAGGATGATTTAAGAAAATTATTCCAAACATGTCATAGGCTTCACGTTCATGCCAATTTGCAGTTTTCCATACAGATTCAACTGATTCAACTTCAGGTTTCTCTCTTGGAGTTGAAATTTTAATTGTAACTTTATGCTTCAAATAAATTGAATGAAGATGATAAACTACACTTAATGTACCACCATTTATTATTTCTGTATCATCTTCATCTTTAATTTTTTCTCCGTTTGCATCATCAACACCACTTAAATTCATACAACTATCAAATTTAAGTTCTTCGTTTGATCTCAAAAATTCGGATACATAATTAATTTTTAGAGGATCTACCTCAATCACTTCTTCGGTAGGAACATCTGCTATTAAATTTATAATGGCTTCATCAAATTCTAGTTTTAGAATTTTGTAAATTTCTTCTGTTGTTTTCATGCAGATTTAGTTCGCAATGATTCTTTTCGAATTTTTTCTTGTAATTTTAATAAACCTTCTAAAAGTGCTTCCGGACGGGGAGGACAACCTGGTACATAAACATCTACCGGAACAACTCTATCTACACCTTTTAAAACATGATATCCGTGTTCCCAATAAGGTCCGCCGCAATTTGAACAACTTCCCATGGAAATAATATATTTTGGATCAGGCATTTGTTCGTATAATCTTTTAATTCTTGTAGCCATCTTTAACGTAACTGTACCGGATATTATGATTACATCCGCTTGTCGAGGTGTGTTTCTCGGAATAACTCCAAATCTATCGAAATCATAATGAGAGGCAGAAGTTGCCATCATTTCAATGGCACAACATGCGAGACCAAAACCCAATTGCCAGATTGAAGATAATCTAGCCCAGTTCATTAAATCATCAGCTTTAGCAACTACAATATTACTATCAGTAAATTCTTTATCTAGATAACCCATTAAACTTCACTTTCAGCATTAATTAATTTTTCTTTTTTCATTATATTTTTAGAATTACTAAAATCAACGTCAAGTCTTTTTGGTATAGGTCTAGCCCATTCTAAATCACCTTTACGCCATTCGTAAGCCATGCCTAAAGCTAGAACTAGTAGAAAAATTATTCCGACAAGAAAGCCATAAATACCAAAATCTTGATAAGTTAAAGCCCAAGGGAATAAAAGCACAACTTCTACATCGAAAATTAAAAAGATTAGTGCAACTACATAAAATCTTATATTGAACTTTACCCAAGGCGTACCTTCGATATTTTCACCGCACTCATAAACTTCTAATTTTTCTTTTGAAGGTCTGGATGGTCTAATTAGTTTAGCTGCAAAAAATGCAATAATTGTAAATAGAACTGCAACTAAAATGAAAATGAAAATCTTACCAAATTCTGTTAGCATAAACTCTTTATTAATTTTGGTGAAAAAATAATATAATCGGAATATAATGTCAATTTATAATCACACTATATTTTTACAATTATAAAACAAAATTTGTTAAAATAGAAAAGAAATTTAATTAAAGGTAAGAAATTATTTTAATTCGTGAGTTTCGTTATCATATTTCCCGCTTAATTCGTCAAATTGAGTCCCTTTCCATAATGGGGTTTTGTCAAAATAAGCAGCTCTTCCAATCATATGAGCGGCAACCGGTGCGGTTAACATAATGAAGAAAATTATAATGATTCCACGACTTATCAATCCTACATCGCCAAAAAATAAAACTGTTCCTAAAACAATAAATCCAACTCCTAAAGTTGATGCTTTAGTGGTTGCTGACATTCGAGTATATAAATCCGGCATTCTTATTAATCCTACTCCGGATAAAAGTATAAATACAGCTCCAATTAGAATAAAAATTATGCTGATAATGTCCATCATTTTTTACTTCTCCTTTCCAAGTAATATGCAAATGCTACAGTGCTTAAGAAGGCTAATAGTGCTAAAATTATTGCTACATCCAATAAAACCGGCTTATTAAAAAGTAATGATATGATAGAAATAAATCCGATGCCTGCAGCTGTCAGCAAATCCAAAGCGACAATTCTATCAGCTAAGGATGGACCTTTTATTAATCTGATAAAAATAAAAAGTATTCCCAAAAGGACAATTAAAAGTGATGAATACGCAAGAATTTCAAAAATGGTCATCTTAAAACCTCAAGTAATTTTCTTTCTAAACCATCACTAATTTCTTTTTTTAATTCTTCTGCATTTTCAACGTACATTGCATGAAAATAGAGGGTTTTTTTATTTTTTGAAACATCCAAACTTAATGTGCCGGGTGTTAGCGTAATTAAATTTGCTAATAATGTAATTTCTAAATCTGTTTTTGCAGCAAGTGGAAATGCAATAATTGCCGGTTTCATCAAATGAGTAGGTGTTATTATATCTTTAGCTACTTTAAGATTTGCCACTATTAATTCATAAATGAAATAAAAAATAAATGATATTATTTTTGGAATTTTTAAAAGATAATTATTACTTCCTTTAGAATATTTTATAATAAAAATAATTGCAAAGCTTATAAAAAAACCTTCAACAAAGTTTGAGAAATCCAAATCGCCTGTTAAAAACATCCAAGTTAAAGCCAATAAAATATTGAACAGAAAAAATTTCACCTAAAATCTCCCTAAAACTTTATTTATATAATTTGTCGGATTTAGTAATTCAGCAGCAGCTTGGTTTGCTACTTGAAAAACAGATTCAACTGAAAACCCAATTACAACAGTTATAATTGCTAAAAAGATTATAGGAGAAAAAATCATAATTTTTTTAGAAATCGAAAATTGATCAAAATTTATATTTTTATTTCCTTCCGGAGCTGATTTCCAAAAAACTTCATTCCATATTTTTGTCATTGAAAATAAAGTTAAAAGACTGACAAAAAGTGAAACAATAACAACAAAATATTCTTGAAGTTCAAGTCCGGCTTTAACAACTAAAAATTTAGCCCAAAATCCGGAAAGTGGAGGAATTCCGGCTAAAGATAAGGCTGGAATCAAAAATAATAATCCTATTAACGGATAAGCTTTATATAAACCCCCAAGCTTTTTAAGCTCGTAAGTTCCTTGTAATTTTTGAATTAATCCGCCGATAAAAAACAAATTAGTTTTTACAATAATGTGATGAATTAAATAAAATACTGCTCCGGCAATACCTAAAACTGAATATAAACCTAATCCCATAATCATGTAGCCAATCTGACTTATAATATGAAATGATAATATTTTCCTAATTTCATTTTGAGAGGCTGCACCAAAAACGCCCGTTACCATTGTTAATACAGCAACTACTAATATTATAGTATTTAGAAATTCCGAATGAATATTAAAAACTAAAGTGAACATTCTTAGTAATGAGTAAACCCCAACTTTTGTCAAAAGTCCCGCAAATATTGCAGATACAGGGGATGGCGGAGTATGATATGAAGATGGAAGCCAGAAAAACAATGGAAATACTGCAGATTTAATTCCAAATGCAATTAGGAAAAATATTGAAACTACAGTAATTAATCCGCCATCTTCAACAAGTTTTACTTTTTCGGCAAGGTCAGCCATATTTAGCGTGCCGGTTAATCCATATAACAAACCTACAGCAGCAAGAAATAAGGAAGAGGATAAAAGATTTAATGCAACATATTTAATTCCACCTTCAAGCTGTGCGCGCTTTCCTCCAAGAACTAAAAGTACAAAAGAGCTTATCAGCATTACTTCAAACCAGACATAAAGATTAAAAATATCTCCGGTTAAAAATGCACCGTTAATTCCCATTATTAATGTGTTAAGTAATGGATAATAACCAAACTTTTCTCTTTCTTCATCAATTGTTGAAAAAGAATAAAGCGCCGTTGTAAATGCAATGATAGCCGATATTACAACCATAACAGAAGATAAAATATCAGAGACAAAAACAATTCCAAATGGTGCCGACCAATTGCCAATATTTATTGTCTGCACTCCGCCGGATAAAGTTTCTGCAAAAAGTAAAACTGAAACACCTAAAAGAACTAATGATCCAAATAGATTCACAATTCTTTGTGCGTTTATATTTTTCCATAAAAACAATAATATTATTGAGAAGAAAAACGGTAACAGTACCGGATAAACAACAAGATTCATTCTTTTCCTTTATAAACTTTTATAAATCTGTATTTCTCATTTCGTCTAAATCATCTGTTTTGGCTGTTTTATATGCCCGTTTAAATAAAACTAAAGCAAATGCTTGAATTCCAAATCCAATTACAATAGCAGTTAAAATTAATGCCTGTGGAAGCGGATCTGCGAAAGAACTTTTTTCTAATTCTTCTGAAATAAAAACGGGATTTCCTTTAGTTAATTTGCCAACAGTAAAAATTAATAAATTTGCTGCGTGACCTAAAAGCATCAATCCAAGTAAGACTTTTACAAAGCTTCTTCTTAAAATCATATAAAAACCGGCTGAATATAAGACACCTATCATGATAGCAAACATTAAATTCATTTTTCTTCCTCTTCTTCTGCCATAGAAAATATTATGAGAGTAGAAATTCCGATAACCACTAAGTAAACTCCAACATCAAAAATTAGGGGAGTTCCTAATTTACCAATTACAGGAAATTTAAAATCTGTCCAAAAACTTTGCATAAAAGTAACATCAAAAAAAAGTGAAAATACTCCACTTCCTAAAGCAACTAATAATCCGGTTGCAATTAAATATCTAGGATTTACTCTCATAAGTTTTTGTGCTTCCGAAACTCCGTTTGCAATTGCAAATAAAGCAAATGCAGATGCTGCAACTAATCCGCCAATGAAACCGCCTCCGGGTTCGTTATGTCCTCTAAGTAAAAGGAAAAAGGAAAACATAAAAAGGATTGGAAGCAAAAACTTTGATGCTGTTGATAGAATTAAAGACGATTTCATTAATTATCCTTCTTCCTTAATTTTAACAATGAATAAACACCGATTGCAGCAATTGCTAAAACAGTAATTTCTCCCATAGTATCTAATGCTCTAAAATCAACTAAAATTACATTCACTACATTTAATCCTTTACCCAAAGGTGAACTTTCATCAATAAAATATTTTTTAAGTGCTGAATTCATATTGGAATTAGAAATTACTAGCACTAAAAATGTCATGATTAATCCGGCACTTGATGCAATTAAAACATCTCTAATTCTTCTGGTTCTATTCGAAAAAGGCAAATATTTCGGAAGCTTATAAATTACGAGTACAAATAAAATTACCGTAAGTGTTTCAATTGAAAACTGAGTCATTGCCAAATCCGGAGCGCTATAAATTATGAAGAAAAGTGCTATTGTATATCCAACCACTCCTATCCCTATGATTGAAACCATTCTGGATTTTGCAGTAACCGTTAAAATTGTTGCGGAGATTAAAATTACGGCAAGAATTAATTCATAAATATCAAAATCATATTTTATTTCAATTCCATTGCCGGTATAATATTTCGATATTGTATATCCAACCATTATAAAAGTGGTTAGAATTATTACTAAAATGTAATATCTCAAATATCCATTCTGGATTTTAGAAATGGTTAATTTTGCAAATGAAATTGTACCGTTTAAAATAACTTCATAATAAAAAGATGGTTTTAAAAATTTAACGGATGTAAAATTTTCAACATATTTTAGGAAAAAATCTCTTTTGAAATAAAGCAATACACCAAGCACAACAGTAATTGTACTTAGCAATAATTCCAGATTAAAGCCATGCCAAAGTTTAACCGGAATATTTAATCTTTGAGAAATAATTCCAAGTTCAGATGAGTTAATCATTTTATCAATTATTAAGCTTGAAAATATTCCTAAAACTAATCCGGTAAATGCTAATAGCATTGGACCAATCCACATCCTAAAAGGAGCTTCGTGAGCAGATTTTGGAGTCTGTAAATATTTTCCAAAGAAAGGTTTGAATCCAACAAGAGCTGTTATATATACTATAAAAACATTTGCAAGAATTGTTAAAACAATTAAATAGGAACCCAAATCTCCAAATTCTAGAACGGAAGCATAAACAGTTTCTTTTCCTACAAAACCTATAAGGGGAATTATTCCCATTTTGGAAAGTGATGCTACAATTGCAATTAATGCAGTAATTGGCATTAATTTTCTTAACCCTGAAAGTTTTTCAATATTTCTTGTTCCGGTTTCATGATCTAAACTTCCCGCAACTAAAAATAAAGTTCCTTTGTATAGTGAATGAGCAATTAAATAAATTATGAAAGCTTTTATTGCTAGTTCATTTCCAATTCCCAAAAGCATTGTTAAAGTACCTAAAACACTTAAAGTTGAGTAGGCGAGAAGCTTTTTCAAATCAGTCTGTTTGAATGATAAAAATGCGGCAAAAAGCATTGTTATCATTCCAAAAATTAAGAGAAGATTACTCCATAATTCTGAATTACCAAAAGCCGGATTTAATCTAGCCATCAAATAAATTCCGGCTTTAACCATTGTTGCCGAATGCAAATAAGCACTAACCGGAGTTGGAGCTTCCATTGCATTTGGCAGCCAAAAATGAAAAGGGAATTGAGCTGATTTAGTAAATGTTCCAAGTAAAATAAAGATTACTGTCATAGTAAAAAGTGAACTTGAAATTAGCGTTGAAGACATTTGATTAATTTCAGAAATATTCCAAGTCCCTGTAATAATATATATCATTATAAATCCGGCGAGAAGCGAGAGTCCTCCCATACCGGTTATTAAAAGTGCTTGAAGTGCAGAAAATCTTGAAGAATCTTTTTCGTGGTTAAAACCAATTAACAAATAAGAACTGATTGAGGTTAATTCCCAAAAAACAAATAAGCTCATTAAGTTACTACTTGTTACAAGTCCAATCATTGAACTCATAAAAACAGAAATATAAATGTAAAATTTAGAAATTCTGTTATCGCCTTTTAGGTAACTTCCGGCATAAAAGAAAACTACAAATCCAACTGAACTTATTATTAAAGCAAAAATCAGACTTAAACCATCAATGTAAAAATCTAGATTAATTCCAAGGGACGGAATCCATTCATAACTGAAAGTAATTACTTCGCCATTTGATATTCTGCCATAAAATGAAACAAAATAAATAAAAATAGAAGCTGGAACTATTGGTATAGTCCACCCTAAAATATCATCTGATATTTTTTTCAAAAATGGGATCAAAATGGCGGCAATAAAACCAAGGCTAACAAAAAATAACATTAAAAATCCGTAAATAAATTAAAGTTGGTTTTGTGAATACGTTATTTAACGCAAAAGAGATAATATTAATTCCCGTAAATTATAAAAAAAAAAGCCCGACTATTAGAAAAATTCGGGCTTATAATATTTATTCTAATAAAATAAATTTACATCCAAAATTCTTCTTCGTAATCTTTTATAGCTGCTTCTACTACTTTAAATGCGTGCGCTGAATTATAAATTTGCTCAACATGAGTCTGAATTTCTTCACCGGGAATTTGTTTATATGTCTCAAAATAATGATGCAGTCTGTCCTGAAACGATTTAGGAAGATCAGCAACTTCATTTACTTCACTCCAGACATTATCATTTAATAAGACCGCAATAATTTTATCATCAGCTTCATCGCCGTCAATCATTTGCAGACCGCCAACAACTTTGGCTCTAAGTATAACTTCAGATTTATTAATAGGTCTTTCGCTTATTACACAAACGTCAAGTGGATCGCCGTCAGCACGCAATGATTTTGGTGAAAGAGCATTTACTCTTTTTCCACAGAATGTTTGAGGAATAAATCCATATAAAGTTGGCGGAGTAGAAGAAGTTCTGTGCGGTCTATCTACACGAAGATAACCGGTGACTTTATCAACTTCATATTTAACTAAATCGAAAGGTGTAATTTCTATATATGCATTAATAATTTGTGGTGGTTTTGGTCCCGGTGTTAATCCATGCCATGGATGAGGGCGCCAATGAAAGTATGTTTTTTCACTCATCAATTTTCTCCATTGTTATTCGAAATCTAATCAAAATATTTTTATATACTGGTAAGATTTATCAAATTTAGCTTTTATCTTTTTTGCCTTTTCACTTTTGCTTTTTGGCTTTAATGTCATTACTAACACTTCGACCTGTCGAAGTAGGAAGCAATTTTTCAAAGATTTAAGTCCAATTTAGCAATTTACTTTATATTTTATTTAATTTGAAACTCCACAGACTAAGCGTCTTAACTACAATATGAAAAATTTTCTTGCATTTCTCTTTTGCCTTCTAATAAATCAGCAATCTCTAAATAAATCATCCATTCTTTAATGCAATACAAATCCCAATATCAAATATAAAACTGCAGTAATTGCTCCTCCTGTTAAAGCATAAGGTAATTGTGTTTTCACATGATCAATATGATCTGAAGCCGAAGCCATTGATGAAATAATTGTTGTATCAGAAATTGGTGAACAATGGTCTCCAAAAACACCCCCGCCAAGAGCCGCAGCAATAGTTAAATAAATATTCACTTCTAAAGTTTGAGCCATAGGAACGCCAATAGCAATCATTATTGCAAATGTTCCCCAAGATGTTCCGGTTGAAAATGCTATAAAACATGCAACCAGAAAAATTATAACCGGGACAAAATTAGGAGCAAGCCAAGATTTTGATATTTCAGCAATATAAATTCCTGTCCCTAAATTTTTACAAACAGTGCCAATTGCAAATGCTAACATCATTAAAAGTGCTAATGGAATTAATCCGCTTATCCCTTTAAAAGTAAGATCAATAATTTCAGAAAAAGAAAAAATCTTTTGAAAAAAGTATGAAGTTCCTCCAACAAAAATTGCTGTTAAAACAGAATATAAAACTGAAGTAGAACCTGAACCTTGTCCTATTGCATTAAACAATGATTCAAAAAATCCCATTTGTTCAATTCCCTGAACATTAGACCAACCGGTAAATATTAACATTAGTGGCATCATTCCAACCATCACGGCAATCGGCAAAATCATATTTATTGCTTTAGGATTAACGTTTTCTTTTTTCTCCATTGAAATTACATCAGAAGATATTAATGGTTTTGCGCCGTCTCTTAATACTTTTCCGGTAGTACGAGCGCGTTCTTCCGCTTTTTTCATGGGTCCAAAATCTTTTCTGGTGATAATAATAAATAGCACCATCAATATAGCAAGCATTGGATAAAAATTAAATGGAAAAGCATGCAGCATTACTGAAAATGGATTTTCAAAACCTTGTGCCGCTATTAAGCCCATTATATAAGCTCCCCAAGCATTAAGCGGGATTAATATGCAAGTCGGTGCGCTGATAGAATCAGCAATATATGCCAATTTTTCTCTTGGAATTTTCATCTTATCAAATATTGGTCTGTAAATTGAACCAACAGTAAGCACGTTTATGCTAGATTCAACAAAAATTAATGTTCCGGTTAACCAAGCTAAAAGTTCAACTACAACTCTGCTTTTTCCGGCTTTTTTTGCTTCAATTTTATCAACAAACTTATTTATAAAAAGTATAAATCCATCAACTCCGCCTGACCTTTGAATAAAGATTATCAAAGCGCCTACTAAGGAACTAAACATAATTGTTTTCGTATTTCCGCTGTCTTTAAATACGTCAACTAAAGCTTGAACGGTATTTATTGTGCCGTCTAAAAAATTTCCGCCACTTAAAATAACCCATCCGAGCCAAATACCGAATAGTAATGAGACAAATACTTGTTTTGTTTTGATAGCTAAAATTATGGCTAAAATAGGAGGGAGGATTGACCAAAAGCTGAAATGTTCCATAGATTCTCTTTTGTTTTTTGTGGATAATTAAAACGGTGTGATAATAATAAATAAAAAGACAAAATGAAACATTTGCTTAAAATTATTGATTAAAAGATCATTTTATTATTTTGTTCATCGAATTAAACTTTTTTTTATCCTAAATCATTTATCAATTTTATTTAAGGAATTTCCCTTTGAAAAAAATATTATTTGCTTTCCTTGTGTTTTTGTCAATTTCTTTACACTCGCAAAATATATGGGAAACTACATTTGAAAAATCAAATTATTTATCTACTTGCAATTATGAGGAAACAATAAAATATTTTAATCAATTTACAGAAGAATCTGAATACGCAAAAATGATTCCTATCGGAGAATCTCCGCAAGGAAGAATTCTTTATGTGCTGATTGTTGATAAAGATAAAAATTTTAATCCGGTTGATATCAGCAAAAGAAAAAAGCCGGTTATTCTTATTCAAAATGGAATTCATGCGGGTGAAATTGAAGGGAAAGATGCTTCAATGCTGATGTTGAGAGAAATTCTAATTTCCAAAGAAAAAGAAAATCTTATAGATAATATTACTCTTGTTATAGTTCCGGTTTTTAATGTTGATGGGCATGAAAGAAAAAGTAAATATAATAGAATAAATCAAAATGGTCCGAGCGAAATGGGCTGGCGAACAACAGCACAAAATCTTAATCTTAACAGAGATTATACAAAAGCCGATGCGCCCGAAATGAAAGCTCTTCTTAAAATATTTTCTGATTGGCTGCCTGATTTATTTATTGATAATCATACAACAAACGGAATTGATTACCAGTACACAATTACTTATGGGATTGAAACTCATCAAAATGTTGAGCATGAAACCAGCAATTGGATTAATAATATTTTTATGCCGAAAGTAATTTCTGACGTTGAAAATGATGGCTTTTTAGTAGCTCCATATGTTGGAATTATTGATAGAGATATTAATAAAGGAATTACTGAATGGGTTTCCGGACCTAGGTTTTCGCATGGATACGCTGCGGCTCAAAATAGAATTGGTTTACTGATTGAAACTCACATGCTGAAACCTTATAAGGAACGTGTTTTTTCGACCAAATCAATGATGGAATCTGCTTTGAATATTTTTAATAATGAAGCTGATGATATTCTAAACATCAATAGAGAAGTGGATAATAACCGAATTCAAAAATATTTTGTAAATAAAAATGCTTTACCAATTGAGTTTGAGAGAACAGAAAATTCAGTTGATTATGAGTGGAAAGGAATTGATTTTGAATTAAAAGATTCAAAAGTTGCCGGGACTAAAATTCATTACTACAACAATGATAAATTCACAAAAACAATTCCTTTCTATAATGAAATGAAAATTGTAAAAACCCTTACCGCACCGGATTTTTTCATAATCCCGAAAGAGTACAAAGAATTAATTGAGATATTAAATCTGCACGGAATTGAAGCTACTGAACTAAATGAGCAAGAGCTTAATCTTGTTAAGACACATTTTTCAGATGTAAAATTTTCAAGCTCGCCTTATGAAGGCAGATTTAGACCTTCATTTAAAATTGAAGAGAAAACTGAAAAAGTAAAATTAAATAAAGGTGATTTTCAAGTTAGTACAAATCAAAGAGAAATTGTATTAATACTACATTTACTTGATCCGGAAAGCCCGGATTCCTTTATTAAATGGGGATTTATGAATTCTATTTTTGAAAGAAAAGAATATTTTGAAATGTATTTATTTGATTCATTAGCAAATAAAATGTATGATGAAAATGAAGAGTTAAGAAATGAATTCAATGAGAAATTAAAAGATGAAGATTTTTCTAAAAATCCTTATTCTCGACTAAATTTCTTTTATGAGCATTCACCTTATTTTGATAAAAAGTATAATGTCTATCCAATTATGAAATCAGTAAAATAAATTACAAATAGAATTGGTGAGTTTATGAACGATAAAATTGATTTAATTTCATTAAAAGATGAATTGCAAAAAAAATATGAACGTGTTAGAAGTTTTTCTAAAGAACTTTGTGAGCCTTTAGAAACCGAAGATTTTGTAATTCAATCAATGCCTGATGTTAGTCCTACTAAATGGCATTTGGCGCATGCCAGCTGGTTTTTTGAAACTTTTGTTTTAAAGGAAGTTTTTGAGAATTATAAATCTATAAATGATAATTATAATTATTTGTTTAACAGTTATTATGTTCAAGTAGGCGAAAGATTTTTTAGACCAAACCGCGGTTTGCTTTCCAGACCAACGGTTAAAGAGGTTTTTGATTTCAGAAATTATATTGATGAACATATGCAGAAGTTTTTTGAAACTGCTGACGAAGAATTAATTTCAAAAATGAAAGTTGTTCTTGAAATCGGTTTTAACCACGAACAACAGCACCAAGAGCTGATGCTTACAGATATTAAACATGTTTTTGCGCAGAATCCGTTATACCCGGTTTATAGAAAAGCTAAAGTTATTTCATCAAATGAAATCTCAAAAATAAATTGGATTGAATTTGATGAAGGAGTTTATTCTATTGGCTTTGATAAGGATTCTTTCTTTTTTGACAATGAAAAACCAAATCATAAAACTTATCTAAATTCTTTTTTATTTGCCGATAGACTTACAACTAACAAAGAATATATTGATTTTATTGAAGATAACGGATACAGCAGAACAGAACTTTGGCTTTCTGACGGCTTTGCAAAAGTAGAACAAGAAAAATGGAATGCTCCACTTTATTGGAAAAAGATTGATAATAAATGGCATCATTTTACTTTGAACGGATTAAAGGAAGTTGATCCGAATGAACCCGTTTGTCATGTTAGTTTTTATGAAGCCGAAGCTTATGCCAGATGGGCAAATGCCAGACTGGCAATAGAATCTGAATGGGAAATCGCTTCAACTAATATTTTGATCGATGGTAATTTTGTTGACGAAAGAAATTATAATCCTATACCACTGAATGAAAATAATAGCAAAATAAAACAAATGTTTGGAGATGTTTGGGAATGGACACGCAGTGATTACGCACCTTATCCGGGTTATAAAATCCCTAACGGCGCAATTGGCGAGTATAACGGGAAGTTTATGTCCGGACAAATAGTTTTGCGCGGCGGTTCATGCGCTACTTCAAAAGATCATATTAGAAATACTTACAGAAATTTTTTCCCTCATCATTCACGTTGGCAATTCATGGGAATTAGGCTGGCAAAGGATTTAGAATAAATGGATAATTATAGTGCAGTTGATAAATCAGTTTTAGAAGAAATTTTATGCGGATTAACTAAAGTTCAAAAAACTCTTCCATCAAAATATTTTTATGATGAAAAGGGTTCTCAACTTTTTGATAAAATTTGTAAACTGGAAGAATACTATCCAACAAGAACTGAAATGATGATCATGAAAAATAATATTCAAGAAATCATTTCTTTATTTGATGAAGATACATTATTAGTAGAGCTTGGAAGCGGTAGCAGTTTAAAAACAAGATTATTATTAAGCAACCTTAAAAAGCTCAAAGCCTATATTCCTATTGATATTTCAGAGGAACATCTAAATAAATCTGCTGAATATATTAATGATAAATATGAAAATCTAAAAGTTATTCCCGTTGTTGGAGATTATACCAGAGCAATAGATTTTCCCGAAATATTTTATCAATCAAAAAATAAAATTGCATTTTTCCCCGGTTCTACAATTGGCAATTTTACTAAAAAACAAGCCGCAAATTTCTTGAACATAATTGCTGATGAATTTGGAATTGGCAGTGGAATGTTAATCGGGATAGACAGAATTAAGGATGAATTAGTTTTAGAAGCAGCCTACAACGATTCTAAAGGAGTTACTGCAGAATTCAATCTGAATATTCTAAATCACTTAAATGAATTGCTTAACACAAATTTTGACGTTTCTAAATTTTATCACAAAGCAATTTATAACGAAGTGGAAGAAAGAATTGAAATGTATCTTCATGTGAAGGATAATTTCAAAATAGAAATTGATGAGAACATAATTCAATTTGAAAAAGGAGAAAAAATTCTTACTGAATATTCTCATAAATATTCTATTGAGTCCTTCAAGAAATTGTTAAATAATCGTTATGAAGTTGTTCATATTTGGAGTGATAAAAATGATTATTTTAGTTTATTGTTTTTGAAAATAATTTCATAACTCAAATCAGAAATATTAAATGAAAGTTGCTCTACGAATTATAAAAATATATGTAATCACCTTTATTCTATTGAGCAATATCTCTGTTTTAATTTTTAAATTTGTAGATCCCTCTTCAACCGCTTTTATTCAATCTGCTTTATCTGATTTATTAATCGACCTCAAACCAATACAGTCAATTGAGAGAAATTGGTATAATTACAATAATATTTCCGATGAATTAAAAATTGCGGTTATCGCTTCTGAAGATCAAACCTTCGCCACACATTTTGGATTTGATTTTGAGCAGATTCAAAAAGCATATAAAGATATTCAAAATAATAGAAGATTTAGAGGGGCTAGTACAATTTCTCAGCAGACTGCAAAAAATTTATTCTTGTGGAAAGGACAAACCTTTATTCGCAAGGGTTTTGAAGCTTACTTCACAATTCTTATTGAATTATATTGGTCGAAAGAAAGAATTTTGGAAGTCTATTTAAATATTGCACAATTAGGGGAAAATATTTTTGGAGTTGGAACAGCCAGCAGAATTTATTTCTCAAAAGAACCACATAGATTAAAAAGAGGAGAAGCCGCTTTGCTGGCAGCAGTTTTACCAAATCCGGTCAGATATAAAGCTGCAAAACCTTCTTCTTTCTTATTAGGAAGACGAGATAGAATTATACGTCAAATGAGCTTAATTGGCGGGAAAGATTATCTGAAATATTTATAAGTTATTTATTTGTACTGCATGTCAAACAGCTGCAATCTTCATAAATTTCTTCATAACCATAATCCATTGTAATTTCTTCCCCGGGATAAATAATTCTTTTTGAAACAAGATTTAATGTTTTGTCATCTCTATCTTGCACTTCGCTGTTTGGATTGCAGTCATGATTTATATATTTAATTTTATCGGTATTTACGGTATCAATGTAATAATCACCATTCCAAAAAATATATACATTGTTATTTTCCTCTTCGCGTTTTTCACATTCATAGCCGGAAATAACTTCGCCTCTTATTACCATAACTAAAGAATGAGAAGGAATTTCACATCTAGCAAAAATTCCTTTTCCATGAATTGGTGAATTTTTAACAATAATTTCTGATTCAAAATCTTTAGAATAATTATTTGGTTTCATTCGGAATAAAATCCATGCATTTATTCAATATCATCTCAACATCACTTCCTTTAATGATAGGATAATTATATTGATATCCTTCATTATTGGATTTTCTATTATAGCTAAAACTCTTTAATACATTAAAATCCTCATCATAATAAATAACTTCAAGCATACTATAACGCTGTAGTCTTTTGTTAATCAAGTAATAAGTTAAAGCATAATGAATTTTAGAAGGAATAGTTTCAATAACTATAGGAATTGAATATTTTTGACGTGCCCATACATAAACATTTTCGCCAGTAAATCTGGAAAGATCTTGTACATCAATATATAAACTTTGTCCGCCTGCATCATAAATAGGTTCCCATTTACCTGTATTACCTTGAGCTGTTACTAAACCAACAAGTAAGAAAAAAATGTATATGTATTTCATAGTTTAAGCCTTTGTCTAAATTTTTAATCAATAAATTTAATAAAAAAGTTTTATCTATTTAGCATAATCAATTTACTTTGATCAACTAATTGCGAAATAGTTTACAATTGATATCAATTATAAGTTTCCTTTCTCAAAATAATTAAGAAATCTATTGCATTGTTTGCTAAAATTATATAAATCTAATTCGATAATACTAATCAGATATAAATGTGGATAAGAAATGAATTCTGTTGAAAAAGGAATTAAGAACGGACTTTTTAAAACTTATTACAAATCCGGTAAAATTCGCACAGAAAAAAATTACATAAACAGTTTATTAGAAGGCAAAACATTTACATACAGCGAAGCCGGAATTGTAATTCAAGAAGTTAATTATGTAGATAATAAAAAAGAAGGTCTTTCAACTGCATTTTATTTAAATGGTACAAAAAAAATTGAAGTTTCATTTCATCAAAATGCTCAACACGGAATTACAAGATATTTTTATGAGAATGGTGAAGTAAAAGCTGAAGTTAATTATAATATGGGCGAAAAAGATGGTTATGCTAAAGCCTTTTATCAATCCGGTTCAATAAAAATTGAAGAGGGAATTAGAGACGGTATCAAAGATGGAATTACAACTACATTTTATAAAAGCGGCAAAGTTAAGGGAGTTTGGAATTATACAAAAGGTGTTCCACATGGTGTCTCTAAATTCTATCATCAAAATGGTTCTCTTTTAGGACAAAAGGAATTTATTCATGGAAAAGATAATGGAGAGACTTTAATTTACTATCCAAGCGGTGCAATAAAGGAAAAAATTAATTATAAAGATGGAAATAAAGAGGGGGAACAAATATCTTATCATGAAGATGGATTAATAAAAAAAATAAAATACTATGCAAATGGAAAATTAATTAAAGTAGAAAATAATCCCGAAAACTTGGGAAAACCCGAAATAACTGAATCAACTGAAAATTTAGGTGAAGAAGTAATAAAAGTAAAAAAAGAAAAGTCTTATCAAATAAAAGAAAATAAATCCATTAATATTGCTGTTGCAATAGTGATTTCTTTTGCAGTAATATTTATTTTTTATGTCCTCTTAATTAAGTACTTGTAATTATAATTGACAAAAATTATTAAAGTAATTATATAGCTATTATAAAATGAAGGGAATTTAAAAATGACTTTAAGCATCAATAAAATAGCCGATGACGTAATTGTTACTCTAAAAAACGAAAAACTTAAAAATAAAAAATCGATGTGGGATGAACTCACTAATCAAGTATCTCAAGAAGGAACTTGGGATCAAGAGCTTATTAAAGGAATTGAAAAAATAGCTAATACTAAAATGAAAGCTTTCAAAGAAAAAGATATTAGAAGTTTATGGGAAACTACCGAAACTTCAATTGATAGTTTTAGTGACAGCGATGATATTGAAATAGAAAAAGCAAAAGCTGATATTGCAGAAGAAGTTGTAAACAAAGTACTTGATAAAGCAGATATTTCTTACGAAGAAGAAGAGTATTATAACGAATTTGATGACGACGAAGACGGCATGGAAGATTTAGGTTTTAAATTTGATGATGATCGAGATGAGTTTTAATTAATATAAATATTTTTTGCTTAATCCAATGAGTATTGCCTATTAACCAATCTACTTTTGTGGACTAGCATGAATTACAATAAAATATCCTTCCGGCTTATCTACGAAAGTAGATTTGGCAACAGTTGTTGGCTGTCAAAACCGGAATCTCAAAAACAACAAGAAAATGTAAAATCTAGATACCTATATAACAACTTATTTTACAGTCTCTGTTCTGCAGCATTAATTATTTTATAAAATATTACTTAATATTTTAGTATTGATTCTATTTATTTTTTTTTTATAATTTTATTTACTAATAAAATGAATCAAGTGGAGTTAAAATGAAATATTTGATAATATTTTTTAGTCTTTTCTTATTTTCTATAAACGGACAAGTAACTCTTGCTTACAAGCTCATTAGTAATTACAGCCCCGATAAAAATATACAAATTGCAAATCATGATATTCTAATTGAAAACGAAAATATGTATTTGGTTTGGCTCGTTGGAAATTCAAGTCAATATAGTAACTATACAGATATTATTAAATTTGGTATTACTTCAAACTTTGGAGAAACCTTTTCTTTTCTAAAAGACATTACAATTCCTAATTATCAGATAAATAAAAATCTAGATATCAGACTTATTAAAAAGGGTGATGCTCTTTTTCTTTTCTTTTTATCCTCTTCAACAAACTCAACCACTGATAAACTTACTTATATTATTTCTAACGATAATGGGAATAATTGGAGTGACATAAAAATATTCAGCAATCTTTTTTCTGTTTCGCCTAAAAGTTTCGATGTAATAGTAAATGATAATGATAATATAGAGATCATTTATGAATCATCTGCTCGCAGAGTTTATATTGCAAAAACTTCAGATGGCGGAAATAATTGGAGTAATTTTATAGTTAATTCGACTTTATCTTTATCAACATCAGATTTAGAAATAATAAAAATAAATGATAACGAATATAGAATTTTCGGATTAATAACCGATGACGCAAGTCAGTTAAATTTGTTTGAACTCATTTCATATGATAATGGAATTACTTGGAGTGAAATCAAAAATCTTGCAGTTCTTTATTCTCCATATAATGGAAGTGTTTTAGAAAACTTATCCTTGAGCGCAATTAAATATGAAAATGAAATTTATTTTGCTTTCGAAAAAATTAATGACAACGTAATAAGCAGTCTAAAGTATAATTTTACAAATGGAATTGTAAGTCAACAAAATCAACTAACCAGTTATAAGGGCATTAATAAAGGGACAAATCTATTTATCCAGAATAACATTGTTTTTCATAGCTGGATTACAGATAAAGAAATCTATTCAACCGCAGATGACGGAAATAGTTCTTTCTGGATTGATAGATTTGATACACCAAATGATATTCATCATTATCCGGTTTTAAAGAATCCAAAAGTAACAGGCGATTTAATTCTTGATCTAAAATTAACATTAACAGTTGAATGCTATGATCTTGATATTATAGATGTTTACGCAATGTGGAATAATCAAAAATATTCAATGCAAAATAATGGAGTTTTCCCTGACACTTCAGCTTTCGATAATATTTTTACTGTCTTTTTACCGATTTCTCAAATTACCAATACTTTGGAAATATTTGCTTTAGATGAAAATGATAATCTTTCAAAAATATCATTGAAGGACCTAATTGCTGTCCCGACAAATTCTACCTTAACGATTGATAAAGGCAGATTAAAACTACCTATTGACAACAAGGGAGTTATAGCAGATGTTAATTTAGAGAGCGGAAGTGGCGGTAAGTATGATGATGAAGTTGTTCTGTTTTCTGCCGGATTTTATTTGACAGGTTATGCTAACGGAGAATTATGGGGAAATGGTGTTTTATCTGCCTCGAGAATTGAAGATTACTTATCCGGTAAAGTGAATACTTCTTCTGATGATCCTCGATTGAGAATTTATATTTTAAATGAAAACAGTCCGGATTTTGGAAATAGCTGGCAGTTATGGAAAGATGCGGTTGATCTTGGCGCAAACTTTTATGACGGTGATAATGATGGAATTTATAATCCAATAGATAAAAATAATAATGGTAAATGGGACAGCGACGAAGACAGACCGGATTTAATTGGACAGGAAACTTATTGGTATATCATTAATGACGGTGTTCCCAAAGATCTTAGAAGATATGATGTTGATCCACTCGGAATCGAAATAAAAACTACTTTATTTACAAGCAGTAACGGACAGAGTGAAGCTTTTAATAACACAATTTTTATCCGCTATGAAATTGAAAATACCGGATTAGTTTCCAATAAACTTGAAGATTTGTTTTTCTCCTTTGCTCAAGATCCCGATATTGGCGCATATGAAGATGATTTAGTTGGGACCGATATTAATTCATCTAGTGGTTTTTCTTATAGTGATGGATTTGATGATGTTTTTGGAGATAATTCTCCTTCCGTTTTTATATCTTTATTAGAAGGACCTGTTTACTATTGGAAAGGAAAATCTTTTCAAGACAACAACAATAATAATACTTTTGATCAAGGAATTGATACACCTTTAGATACAGCTTTTGTAAGAAATGGACAACTTTTAGGAGAAAGCAGTTTCCCAGGTGCATTAAACCAAAGCTTACAGTCTGTTAGTCAATACATGTCCTCACATCCGACTCATGGCGATCCTGATCAAGTTTCCGAATTAAGGAACTACCAATTAGGAGGAAGAGGTAAGCGCTCTGATTCTCTCTATATATCAAACTGGTATTTTGGAAATGGAGCTAGTTTGGGTACTGATTCAAATCTGTATCCAACAAAGTTCATGTATTGGGGTGATCCTGAAACAAAAACCGGATGGCTTAACACTATTCAAATAGATCAAAGAATAATGGTAACAACAGGTCCATTTGATTTAGAAGTTGGAGAAACAAAAACAATTCTTGGTGCTTTAATTGTTGCAAGAGGAACAAGTGCGTCAAATTCTGTAACGTTAGCAAAAGAATATTTGAATGAAATAAAATTCAGCTATGATAATAATTTTATAAATATTCCCGTAAGTGTAAAAAATGAAATAAATAATTCACCAAAAGAATTCAGTTTATCTCAGAATTATCCAAATCCTTTTAATCCTTCAGCACGGATTAGGTATTCAATTCCAAATGATTCTTTTGTTAGTTTAAAAATATATGACCTTTTAGGTAAAGAAGTTAAAATATTAGTTGATCAATTTCAGAAGGCAGGTGCATACGAAGTACATTTCTTAGCAACTCACCTTGCAAGCGGTATTTATGTGTATCAATTAATCAGTGGAAATAATATTGAATCAAAAAAAATGATGCTTATAAAATAAAACGCCCCATTTTAAGATTAGTGCTAAATGTCAGATGCGTCTTTTGCTACCTATCGAAATTGAAATTAATCAAAAATCTCAGAAGTTTTACTTGCCGATAAAAAATAATCATGTCTTTTCCGTTTTCCGCATTGTGGGATACCGGAATCTCAAAATTGAATAAACCACGAAATAAACAAAAACCTCCGAGATTTCAATTTGCTATAACAACGAGAAAACCTCGGAGGTTTAGCTGTTTTAAGAAGGATTTTTATTATGAGAGAATGAATATCCGGAGATTGCTTCACATAATCCGACACGTCGGAGTTCGCAATGACGACAATCCGATTCCGAGGAATAGATGTTTTTTAAGATTCCGGACTGTTTTGGCAAGTAAATTGCACAATTCATATTATTGCCGTCCACTTCAGTGGACGGAGAAAAATAGCTATTAACTAATCGGACTTTAGTCCCATTAGATACTTAGTATGGGGCTAAAGCCCACAATACATTAGTCAATTTTAGCCCCCGACTTAAAAGTCGGGGCAATTATTACTTGTGCAACACGCTCTTGGCTGCAGAAACGTATTCCAAACAAAAAAACTGTTTGAAAACCGGTATAACAAATTCAATAAAAAATTATAAAATTATTTGTCTTTCCGTTTTCCGCATTGCGGGATACCGGAATCTCAAAATCAAATAAACCACAAATTAAACAAAACCTCCGAGGTTTCAATTTGCTATAACAACGAGAAAACCTCGGAGGTTTGGCTGTTCTGAGATTCCGAGCTGTTTTGTCAATTAAATTGCACAAATCATATTATTGCCGTCCACTTCAGTGGACGGAGAAAAATAGCTATTAACTAATCGGACTTTAGTCCCATTAAATACTTAGTGTGGGGCTAAAGCCCACAATACATTAGTCAATTTTAGACCCCGACTTAAAAGTCGGGGCAATTATTACTTGTGCAACACGCTCTTGGCTGCAGAAACGTATTCCAAACAAAAAAACTGTTTGAAAACCGGTATAACAAATTCAATAAAAAATTATAAAAATATTTGTCTTTCCGTTTCCCGCATTCCGGGATACCGGTATCTCAAAATAGAATAAACCACGGATCCGTCAAATCAAGTAGATGCGCTTTCCACATCGTATCAAGATTGTAACTAAACAAAAGATTTATCTAATTTTTTCAATTGCTAATTAACATTTCACTAATTACTTTTGTATATACATAATATATATACGAGCCTAATAATGGAAAAGACAAAAATATTCAAAAGCGGTAACAGCCAAGCAATTCGTCTTCCAAAAAAATATAGAATTAATGGAGATGAAGTATTTATCAAAAAATATGGCGATGGTTTATTAATTCTTCCAAAAAGCTCATCATGGAACTCTATGTTAGAAAGTATTAATAACTTTTCAGAAGATTATTTGGAAGATAGAGTTCAATTGCCAATAGAGAATAGGGAAGAATTAGAATGAAATATCTTCTAGATACTAATATCTGCATTTATTTAATTAAGGGAAAAGACGATAAATTATTAAAGAAATTTATAAAGCATTCTCCGCTGGATTTTGCAATTTCCTCTATAACAATTTCAGAACTTTGGTATGGAGTATTTAAAAGCTCTAAACAGAAAGAAAATCAATTAGCTTTAACAAACTTCCTTATGCCTTTTGAGACAATTAACTTTAACGAAAAAACTGCTGAAATATATGGATTAATTCGTTCCGATCTGGAAAGAAAAGGGAATATTATTGGCTCAATGGACATGCTTATTGCGGCTATAGCTCTTGAAAACAATTTAGTTCTATTAACAAATAACGAAAAAGAATTCAAGCGTATTCCTAAATTAAAAATTGAGAATTGGGTTTAGTGATTTAGATATTTTTAGAGCAACGTAAAAACCTCGGAGGAATAGCTTGCTGATTAAAATAATAATGTCTTTCCGGTTCCCGCATTGTGGGATACCGGAATCTCAAAATCAAATAAACCGCGAAATAAACAAAAACCTCCGAGATTTCAATTTGCTTTGGCAACGGGAATAACTCCGAGGTTTAGCTGTTTTTTGAGGTTGGCGAGTTTTTTGGAGAAATCAAAAAAAAACCCAACTTTTTTGAAAGGTTGGGCTTTTGTAAATTCTCGTTTTTTGCTAAAATCTATTGCTCTTTTAGTTCATTTTCTCTTCTAGTTCTTGTGTTTTTAGTAATGGTTGACTCTGCATATCTTGCGCAATATTTTGCATATTCGCAGTATCAAATCCATGAGTCCATCTACCAACTCGATAATCATTAAATAGTTTATAATATGCTCTATCAAGATTTGTTGGCATTTCAGGAATCGAATTCATATAACTTTCTCTATTATCTGAACTAACATTATTCATACTAAATGCTCGTCCAAACACTTCTTTATAGAATGCTTTTTCTTCTAATGATACTTCCATTCGACCACCAAAACTTGCAATGTCGCCATGTAATAAATTTGCTACTGCATTGTTTGTTTGATTACTTTTGTTTTCGATATTCCAACCAAATTTATTAGTTGTATCAGCGCCTGAAAGATACGCATTTATTTCAGCATCTGAAAATTCTATTCTGTTGTTAACTCGCGTATAGGTTTCTTTTGGAATGCCAAACATTTCACAACCACGAGCTAATAACGTGTCGAAGGTTTCAACATCTGTGCTTGAGAATGTCCAATCAAGATAATATCTTATCCCGTCGCTTTTAGATAATGTGATGTCAAAATATTCGAACAGTTCAACAATATCGTCTAGTTCGTATTGTACGGTCTCGCCGTTTGTTCCTGGAACAAGACCGCTTTTTGGTGGTAGCATGAATGATACTTCTTTTGTTGAGTCTGCAGGATTTGAAGGCATGAATACTGTCATTCCGTTTCTAGCGTAATACCCTTCTTTACCGCCAATATTGAATTTTAAAGATTCATTAATGGGGAAATTTTCGATAAGCGCATTACCTTCTGCATCTGTGATTCCTGTTCCTACTAAACTATCTGCCATTGTATATAGCTCAACGGTTACACCACCTAGTTTATCCCATGGTTTAGCGCTTGTTCGAATGGTTGTTGTGATGTCAACGTTATCAAAAAGATCTGTTCGATTAACAGTAAAATAAAATTCGTTAACAGTATCATAATTAACATTAATGTTTTCTTTACGTGATTTTTTGAATGGAACGCTAGAACTATCTGTTGGTGTTATTTCAACAATATAATCTTCAGAAGTTGTTATTTTACCAAGAATGTTTTTATTCGCTGTTCTTTTTGCTTTTAATAATTGTTCCCCTGAAACGTTAGTGTTTTCATAAATATTATTTGATAATTGCATGAATTTTACTGCGCCAGCATTTTCCTGTCCTTTGAATACTAAAATATAAACTCCATCAGCCCAAGAGCTAGGATCAACGTTCGCTTTACTTATTCCAGTAGCTGGATTATATTCTGATCGTATTCTAGCTACTTCTTGCCCAATACTATTATATGCTATAGCGTCTTGTGTTGTTTGACCAACAGCGCCATAGAATGTTCGTCGACCATTTCCACTTTGCATGTTTGTCGCTACAGTACCATCAGCTATAGCTTTTGTATAATTCGTATTGTTAATATCATCAATATCTGTCACAACATTTTCAATTTCAAATCGGCCATTAGCGCCTGTAATATCAAAATAAGAATTTAATGTATCGCTTGCTTGTTTAAACTCGATAAATGCATTTCCAACAACAGTATTTTCTGCTGAAACCCCGCCAATCAATACTGTCTGAGCATTAACGTCCTTTGGACTCATAAATAATAATGATGTACCTAAAGCTAACCCGCAAGCCACGTTCGCAGCTAGTTTTTTATAGTCATATCCCGTTAATTTATCTAGTAATGTCATATTGACCTTGTAGTTTTAATTATCATATTTTTTCAAACTAAAAACAGATAATAATTGTAATTCTAAATATACCATCTCAGTTTAAATAGAACAACAAAAGAAACCACACCTTTAATGTCATTTTAAGAGAAACCTCTTATAAGTTCTCAATAACAAAAAAACCAGCAACAAAACAAAAACCTCCAAGGTTTAGCTGTTTTTTTGAGGTTTGACTTGCCACTTAAATAACTATGTCTTTCCGTTTCCCGCATTGCGGGATACCGGAATCCCATATAACAATAAACCACAAATTAAACAAAAACCTCGGAGGTTTCAATTTGCTATGGCAACTTAAAAACCTCCGAGGTTTGGCTTCAAAAATATTAAAAAAATCTCTTTACATTTATGCGAAAATTGTATTATTTAGTAAAATAATTTATAACAAATTCAAACAAAAATTTAGAGATGAATTATCTATTTAACATAAAAAACCTCAAACAAAACCTCACTTTTTACATCAATTTTATCAAAAAAACATAATCTGAAAGGCATTTGAAAGGCATATCAAAAGCATTTGAACGGTATTTGAAAGCTTAGTAGTTCCAATGTAGTTCCGTGTTCTTCCCAATGCAGTCATATTGAACCTATACTGAAAGCATACTTAATTCTCTATATTTTTATACTCAATAGCCTATCGCAAATAATTTATAACCAATACAAATCTTAAAACTATTTTGAAAATATTTTAATAAGCACGTAATTTTATATCGAAATGACTTGCATAAAATATCAATTTATTATAACTTAGTTCGGTAATAGAACAAAGTATTGTTTTAAGTGTTGATTACTAATATTGTTTGTGTATCAAGTCGTGTTCATAAAAATAAACAGGTTAGAATGAGTCAAAACAAAAAAGCCGTTTATAATATTCGTGACTGCCAACCACCCCCCGGCAGAAACGAAGTTGAATCTGTAAATGAAACAATCTTGAAAATATGGCTCGAAATATTAAGATTAGTTCAGCAGAAGACACATCACAATGAAAGCAACTGCATATTAACTTTTAACAATTTATTACTTCTAAAATATTTACATCTCATTTTTAACATTTCCTTTTTTATACATCTTCAATCTTCATTTTATATTCATCAATTACAAAAAAAATCTAAAAAAGGTAATTAGATGAATAATTTTCGAACAGTAAAGTTCGTTAACTCACATTTAATCATTCTAAGGAGGAAGGTATGACCTTAGTTCCACACAAATCAATTTGGTTCATCATTTTACTATGCTTGGTTTTAGTTGCTAATACTAACGCACAAGTTGATAAGGTAGTTGTTGTAAAAGATGAAATTGGATCAAAGTTACAAATAAACGGGAAAGATCATATGGTGGTTGGTATGAACTGGGATTATTTCCCCATTGGCACAAACTTCTCTTACAGTTTGTGGAATCAATCGGATGAGCTTATTAAAGCTGCTTTAGATGCAGAAATGGGATTACTCAAAAATATGGGAGTTAATGCCATTAGAATCTATACCGGTATTCAACCTAAATGGATCCAATACATTTATGAAAACTATGGCATTTATACAATGCTTAACCATTCTTTTGGACGTTACGGTCTAACTATTGATGGTCAATGGGTTGCAGTTACAGATTATAGCGACAAAGCAACTCAAGAATTACTCCTTTCCGAAGTAAATCAATTGGCAGAAGAATATAAAAACACTCCCGGGCTTTTATTGTATTTATTAGGTAACGAAAATAACTATGGTCTATTCTGGGCAGGTGCCGAAACTGAAGATTTTCCGGATGATGCTGCTGAAAAAGCATTTATCGGCGAAACTAGAGGACGACCTATGTATAAACTGATGAATGATGCCGCAAATAAAATGAAAGCAATTGATTCATCACGTCCGATAGCAATTTGTAATGGTGATGTATTATTCATTGATATAATTGCTGAAGAATGTAAAGATGTAGATATTTATGGTGTAAACGCTTACAGAGGCGTTTCTTTTACAGATATGTTTGATGTAGTTAAAGAAAAGCTTGACATGCCTGTTTTACTTACTGAATTTGGATCTGATTCATTTAATGCCGCAGAAAAAAGAGAAGATCAAAAAATGCAGGCATATTATATGGTAGGAAATTGGAAAGATATTTATGAAAATTCTTATGGATTTGGAAAAGCAGGAAATGCAGTAGGAGGTTTTACATTTCAGTTTAGTGATGGTTGGTGGAAGTATGGACAAACTTCAGATTTAGATGTTCATAATACAACTGCAACTTGGGCAAATGGTGGTTATCCAATAGATTTGGAACCTGGTGAAAACAATATGAACGAGGAGTGGTTTGGTATTTGTGCCAAAGGTCCTACTAATATAAAAGGTCTTTATCAATTGTATCCTCGTGCTGCTTATTATGCTTTAATGGAGGTTCACAAATTTAACTTATTTGCAGAAGATGCTTCAGTTCAAAAAATGGAAGATCATTTTGCAAGTATAAGTTTAATGAATGCTGTGCTAAGGGCAAGAGGCGATAAAGCTGATCTTAAATCAGAAAGTACTTCAATGGTTAGATTGAGCGGTTTAAGAATGCAATTTGAAACTTACAGTACTGGTGGTGATAAAATATCTACTCCTGATGAAATAATTGATAGCTATAAAACTAGTCCGGCATTCAAAGGATTTGATCATATGCAGTCTTTCTATGCAGAGTTTGAAGCTCAACCTGCACCTAACGTAAAAGGTAATTTATCATTAAATATACTTGGCAATGTGCCTCGCAATAGAATTGATGAGATCTTTTATGAAAATAGAGGACTGGCAAGAACTGTTGAGGTTGATGGAGAACCAACGGTAGTTAATTCATTTTCAAGAGTAAAAGTATATCAAGCTTCTGTTGAATGGGATCATAAATGGTTTGATTTAGATGGTTTTTATAGAACCGGTCATTATCACTGGGGATATGAAGGGGATTTTTTCGGTTTATATCCTGAATCTAATTATGGACCTAATATAGATATTTATAATGCTAATGCTCCTCTGGGTTTTGAAATAGCAGCAAAGAAAAGTCTTGAAGGATTGAAAGTTGCTTTCGGTCCTGAACTTTGGTGGGGTGCAAATCCTGCAATATTACTAAAATATTCAAGAGAAGTAGGTCCCGTTGAAATAACAGGAATATTTCATGAAGATCTTGATAAACAATTAGAAACATTAAGTTCTTTTGCTGTTCCTTTACCTCCTACACGAAGAGCTACATTGCATCTTGCGACAAAATATGGCGCATGGGGTTTTGAAGCTGGCGGAATATGGTCAGGAAGCACTAAAGTAGGTGATACTTTTCAACTCTCTGACGGAACAGAAGGAAATTATAGAATTCTACAAGATAAAATAAAAGATACAGATGCGTTTGGTGGTAAAGTAAAAATTACGATGCAGAGTGGAAGATGGAATTGGTATGTAGAAGGTGCGGCGCAAGGATTAGTTGCTGATGGCGGAGTAAATCAATCATTAACATTTACCGGATGGAGATTAAAAAACAGTGGGTTAGGAAATCAATATAGTGTTTTAACTGGTTTAGCTTATATATTAGGTGATTTTCAGATTGCTCCTAATTTTATGTGGCAAAAACCTATTGAGGGACCAATTACCAACACAGTTCCCGCTCCAGGAAGACCAAGAAATATTTTATCTGATCCTTTTGCAGTTATTGGAAATAGAGAAACTACTGCCGGTGAATTATTAATTACGTATGATCCTACACCTGCTACATGGATGTACGCTTGGGATAGTGATGTAAGTGAAGATGCAAAATTAGCTTTTAGTGCTGGTGTTGTATTCAGACATCATCCAACTACAAGAGATGCGGCTATTGGTATTTTAGCAGATGGAAGAACAATTTTTGCTTTCCCCGGAGCTCCTCCGGCAAGAGATTTGTGGGAATTTCATAGTAGGATTGTTTCAAAATTAGGTCCGGGTTATGGTTTAATTGCAAATATTTATGGTGGTGAAGGTGAAGCAAAAGGAAGTGATTCTAGATTAATTCATAGATATGGTGCTGATGTTAGATTGGCGATGAACTCTTTTAAAATTATTGCTCAAGCTAAAATAAATGATTGGGGACCTTATGATTATCATAGAGATTTTAATTTAACATATCCACTTCAACTTATTGCAGATGTTTCTATACAGCTAGGTTTACCTGATTGGTTTGACCTTCCGAAAACAAGGCTTGGGGTAAGTGGCACTTATCGAACTCTTGATCAATATTCTCCTCGCTATTGCCCTACAACAATGCTTAATTTTTTAGGTGAACCTGAATGTGATCCTACAGCAGTTGGTTTTGCTGATGGTAACGAGTGGGAAATACGTACATATTTACACTTCAACTTTGGTATGTAATTAAATTAAACAGGTGGAGTATCTTATGATAAAAAGAATTTTTATTAAAATGACAATCTTACTCTTCACAATTTCGATTGTTTTTTTTAACGGTTGTGAAAGAGACTTAGATATTTTAGAGCAAGCAACTTATCCTACAACAGGAGAAGTGTTTGATGACGGATTTAGTGCCGGACTTAATTATGCTGCCTTTGGCGGCTCTCGTGTTGATGCTTTTCAAGTTGATACCGAGGTAAAACATAGTGGCACTGCTTCCATGAGATATGATGTTCCGGATTTTGAAGATCCTTTTGGCGCTTATGCTGGCGGATCTTATTTTACAAGTGCAGCCCGCGATTTAAGCGGTTATGATGCATTAACTTTTTGGGCTAAATCTAGTCAACCAGCTTCAATTGATATTATTGGTATTGGCAATGATCTTGGTTTATCCAAATATCTTGCTTCCAGATCAGCTGTAAGTATAAACACTAATTGGAAAAAAATTATTATCCCTATTCCTGATCCGAGCAAGTTAGTTGCTGAAAGAGGAATGTTCTTTTATTCCGAAGGTCCAGAAGATGGTAGTGGCTATACTTTCTGGATTGATGATATGAAATTTGAGAAACTAGGACTTATAGCGCATCCAAGACCTTCAATTCTAGAAGGTCAAGATCAAATTATTGATGCCGTAATTGGTGATTTACTTCCTATCGGCGGAACTTATGTAACCTTTAATTTTCCGGATGGAACAGATCAAAGAATAGATTCTAGTCCGGCTTATTTTGAATTCATTTCTTCTGATGAATCAGTCGCAAAAGTTGATGAAAATGGACAAGTAAGCGCACTTTCAAATGGAACTGCTGTAATTACGGCTAAAGTTGGTTCAAATAATGCAATTGGTTCAATGACTTTAAATGTTGGTGATCCACTTCCAGGACCGGATCAGCCGGCTCCTGTTCCAACAGTTCCTGCTTCAGATGTAATTTCACTTTTCAGTAATACATATAATAATGTTCCGGTTGATGCATGGGCAACTTATTGGGAATTTTCAACTACGGAATTAAAAGAAATTCAAATAAATGGTAATGATGTAAAACTTTACACCAAACTTAATTTTAACGGTATCGAATTTACATCTCAAAAAATTGATGCTTCTTCAATGAATCGTTTCCATATGGATATTTGGACACCTGATCCAACTAATTTACCGGCATCCTTTAAAGTTCTGCTTGTGGATTTTGGTAATGACGGCAATTTTGGCGGTAATGACGATGCATCTCATGAATTAAGTTTTACTGCCAGTACTAATCCAAAACTTGAATCTGAAAAATGGGTAAGTCTTGATGTTCCTCTTTCTGCATTTACCGGTTTAACTTCAAGAAAGAATTTAGCACAAATGGTAATTTCTGGCGATCCTAATACTGTTTATGTAGATAACGTTTATTTTTACAATGACGGAACTACTCCGGGTGGAAATGATCCTACTAGTCCGGCGCCTGTGCCAACTGCCGCGGCTTCTAATGTAATTTCTGTTTATAGCGATTCTTACACAAGTATCCCGGGAACAAATCTAAATCCTGATTGGGGTCAAGCTACTGGTTTTTCAGAACTAGATTTATCAGGTAATAAATCCATGAAATACTCAGGACTTAATTACCAAGGTATAGAATTAGGAAGCAGTCAAAATGTATCTACAATGGAATTTTTACATTTAGATGTATGGACTGCAAACTCATCTGCTCTTAATGTTTATTTGATAAGTCCCGGACCTAAAGAAGCAGCTTTTTCTATTCCGGTTCCAACAACAGATTGGCTAAGTCTGGAAATTCCATTATCCACTTTTGCGGGTGTTGATCTGCAAGATGTAATTCAATTAAAATTTGATGGCGATGGCGATATTTATTTAGATAATATTTATTTCTATAAAACAAGCGGTAATAGTGGAACTGCTCCAACAGTAGCAGCACCTTCTCCAACTTATCCGGCAGCTAGTGTTGTTTCTCTTTATAGCGATGCTTATACAAATGTTAATGTTGATACTTGGTCAGCAGATTGGGATGATGCAGAAGTAGCTGATGTTCAAATAGCAGGAAATAATACTAAGCTTTATACAAATTTAGTTTTTGCTGGTATTGAATTTACTAGTCAAACTGTAAATGCATCAGATATGACTCATTTCCGTATGGATATTTGGACACCAGATCCGACTGATTCACCAGCAATTTTCAAAATTAAATTAGTGGATTTTGGAGCCAATGGTTCTTTTGCAGGCGGAGATGATGTTGAGCACGAACTTACTTTTAGCGCTTCAACTACACCGGCTCTTGCTACCGGAAGTTGGGTTAGTTTTGATATTCCCCTAAGTAATTTTACAAATTTAGTTACTAAAGGACATGTAGCCCAGCTAATAATAGTAGGTGAACCTTTACCAACTGTTTACATAGATAATGTATTATTTCATAAATAATAAGCTGAAAATTGAAAACCATAAACGTGGCAAATAAAATTAATAAGAATCCTATTTCAGAGAATGATGGGATTAATAAAATTTCTCTAAAGGATTCTATACTTAGATTAATTTGGCGTGAAAATCAAATCTCCCGTGCGGAGATTTCACGCCAATTAAATTTATCACGTTCAACTGTTACTGAAATTGTAAAAGAATTACTTCCCACAGGTTTAATTGTCGAAGCTGGAAACGGCGAATCAAGCGGCGGAAGAAAACCTATTGTTCTGCAATTTCAAGATAATGCAAAAATAATTTTCGGTATTGATATTGGTGCTACACACGTTTCTGTTGCAATTACAAATCTTAGAGGAGAACTGTTATTCTGGAAAGAAGAAAAATTCACCGTAAGAGAAGATCCTGAAGGCACCTTTGATATTATTGAAAAACTGTGTGATGATTATTTAAGCACACAAAAATATGGGTATGATAAGCTTTTAAGCATTGGAGTTTCTTTACCTAGTCCTATTGATCCGGTAAATCCTGAATATCTGGCAGAAACAATTCTACCTGCTTGGGGCGGAAAAAGTGGTGTTACCAGACTTCGTGAAAAATATAATGTTCCGGTTTATTTAGATAATGATGCAAATGTAGGTGCTTTATCCGAACATTGGTTTGGAGCAGGCAAAGATGTTAACGATTTAATTTACATCAAAATATCTAATGGAATTGGAGCAGGTTATATTTTAGGCGGCAAACTATATCGTGGATCTCAAGGTATAGCAGGAGAAATGAGTCATATGCCAATTGATCCAAACGGAAGAATGTGTGGATGTGGATTAAGAGGATGTTTGGCTACCGTAGTTTCAGCTTGGGCAATTGAAGAAAAAATAAATACTCTTTCAGTATTGTACCCTGATAGCCCTATCAATAGAGAAGATTTTAAAATTAGAAATATTGAAGATGCCGTGCTTAATAACGATCCTTTGGCAGTTCAAGTATTTAATGAAGTTTCATCCTATCTAACTAGTGCAATTACAAGTTTGGTCAATTTATTTAATCCGGAGTTAATAATTATCGGTGGCGGCTTATTTAGATTTGACAAAACTGCTATAGATAAAATACAAGAAAAAATGGATGCTGTAGCATTAGTAAGTACGGTAAATAAAACAAAATTAACAGTTAGTGAGCTTGGTTCGAAAGGAATTGCCATTGGAGCTGCAACTTTAGCAATTGAACAAGCATTTATGGAACCAAAAATTCTAAGAAAGAATATTGTTCCTGCAGTAATAAAATAAAAGTATTAAAAATATTTAGAATAAATTAACTAGAAATCTCAGGAGAATTTATGAAAGCTTTTATAAAAATGAGTTGGCTTTTACTTGTATATATTGCAATATTCTTCACATTGCAATCATGCGAGAATTCAACCGAAATAGAAAAACCGCAATATCAACTTGTTTGGCAAGATGAGTTTAATGGTGCACAAGGTCAAAGACCCGATTCAACTAAATGGACTTATGATATTGGAACAGATTGGGGAAATGCTCAGCTAGAATATGATACTGATCGCCCGGAAAATGTTTCTCTTGACAGTAACGGAAACCTACTAATAACTGCAATTAGAGAATCTTATGCGGGACAACCTTTTACTTCCGCAAGAATTAAAACTCAAGGTTTATTTGAACAAGCTTACGGCAGATTTGAAGCAAGAATTAAATTGCCTTATGGACCCGGAATATGGCCTGCATTTTGGCTTTTAGGTTCCAATATAGACGAAGTGGGCTGGCCGCAATGTGGCGAAATTGATATCATGGAAAGTCGCGGACAAGCTCCAAATTTAATTCATGGAACAGTTCACGGTCCAGGTTATTCAGGTGGAAATTCTGTTTCGCAAAGTTATGGATTTACTAATGACAGATTTGATACTGATTTCCATATTTATGCTGTTGAGTGGGGAGTTGATTATATAGGATTTTACGTTGATGAAGTATTGTACAAAGAAATTACTCCAGGTGATTTAACCGGCGAATGGGTTTTTAATCAACCATTTTTTATCATTCTTAATGTTGCTGTTGGAGGTAACTATGTAGGTTTCCCAACAAGTGAAACACCATTTCCGCAAAGTATGGTGATTGATTATGTAAGAGTATATAAAGAAATGTAATTCTTAATTCAATTTGATTTGAAATGAAATTTAATTTCAACCATAAATCGGAAATTTTGGAGAGTCAATGGATAAAAATGGAATAAAACAAACTGCTGAAAGTGATCGAATCCCTGCCGGACAGAAATTCGCCTACGGATTAGGAGCAATAGTTAATAATTTGTTAGGTGCAGCTATTGGATTTATGTCTATTGTGCTTAATGTAGGTTTAGGAATCAACCCTGCATTAGTCGGAACACTTCAAGCTATACCTAGATTTACTGATGCGCTTACTGATCCAATTATGGGTTATGTATCTGATAAAACACGTTCTAGATTTGGAAGAAGAAGACCTTATATTTTTGTCGGCGCTATTCTCGTTGGTCTTGTATTCGCTCTGATGTGGCAGCTTCCCGAAGGGCACAGTGAAATGTTTTATTTCTGGTTTTTCCTAGCCGGTTCAATAATATTTTATCTTTTTTATACAATGTTTGCTACTCCTTGGGTTGCCTTAGGTTATGAACTCACTTCTGATTATCATGAGCGAACCCGTTTAATGGGCGTAATGAATTTTATGGGGCAGTTTGCATGGATAACACTTCCATGGTTCTATGCAATTATGGAAAATGACCGATTATTTGATAATTCTGTGGAAGGAGCCAAAACTTTGGCAATTGTTATAGGAGTATTTGTAGCAATTGTTGGAATTATGCCCGCTATTTTTTCTAAAGAGAAATTTGTCCCTTCAGAAATAAAAGAGACTAAGAAAATAAGTTTTATAGAAGGCTTAAAATCAAATGTTTCAATGTTTGGAAAAGGTTTAGTCATCACTCTTAAAAGAGTTGAGTTCCTTAAACTTTGTGCAGGAACGTTTTTTCTATTCAACGGAATAATGCTTGTCGGCGCATTTAGTTCATACATTACAATATTTTATGTATCCGGCGGTGATAATGACATGGGTGCAAAATATATGGGATTATTTGGCACTATAACTACAATAGCTACTTTGGGTGCAATAGTTGCCGTTACATGGATTTCTTCAAAAATAGGCAAACGTAAAACATTTATCATTGCAACAACTATAACATTATTTGGAAGTCTACTTAAATGGTTCTGTTATGATCCAATGGTGCCTTGGAAAGTTTTAATTCCTGCACCATTAATTGCGGTTGGAATGGGCGCATTATTTACGCTTATGGGTTCAATGGTTGCCGATGTTTGTGATTTAGACGAATTAGAAACCGGTGAAAGAAGAGAAGGAATGTTCGGATCAATTTACTGGTGGATGGTGAAATTAGGAATGGCTTTAGCTTTTGGTCTTTCAGGTTATCTTCTTAATGCTACCGGTTTTGTTGTAGAATATGGCGGCGCTCAAACAGCAGATACATTTTTATGGATGAAAATTGTTGATGTTGGTGTTCCGGCTATAACTTCAATTATTGCAATAATTTCTATCGCTTCATTCAAAATTACCGAAGAAAAAGCTTATGAAATTAGATCCAAATTAGATAAGAGAAAAGCTGCAAAAGTACCGGTAGAAAACTTATCAATCAGTTAATAAAAGTTATCTCTCATAAAATAATGGAGATATAGGGAATAATGAAAAAAATGAAAATTATAAAGTTTGTTTTTATCATGATGACAATTAATCTTGCAGTCTTTCTGTTTGGTTGTCAAGAAGTAACTGATGAACTTGCCGGCGTTGACCCGGAAGGTGTTGATACACTTGTAATTAAGATGATTCCTAAAAGTTCATCTAATCCGGTTTTTTTATCAGCTAAACACGGTGCTTTAGAAGCTGCAGATGAATTATCAGAAAAATATAGAATGCTTGAAGTGAAGATTGATTGGCAAGCTCCAAAAACGGAAAACGCATTTTTACAAACCGAATTGATTCGTACTTCTATAAATGATGGAACGGATGCAATTATTGTTTCATGCGTTGATGTTGATTCTCTAAAACAAGCTATTGATTTTGCAGTAGATAACGGAATTCCCGTAATGACTTTCGATAGCGATTCTCCTGATTCAAAAAGATTTTCCTTTTACGGACCGGATGATGTTGAAACGGGAAAATTAATTATGAATAATTTAGCTGAATTGATTGATGGCAAAGGAAAGATTGCAGTTTTAGGAGGCAATATCGGTGGTCCAAATTTATTACAAAGAGTTAAAGGAATTCAAGAAGCTTCTGCCGAATATCCGGAAATTCAAATTGCCGGAGTTTATTATCATCAAGAAACCGAAGATGCTGCAATTGCAATTATGGATTCAATAATAAACAAATATCCTGATTTAAAAGGATTTGCAATGGTTGGAAGTTGGGCGTTTTTTGGAGATAAATTAATAGATAAAATTGAACCGGGAAAAATCAAAATAGTTGCCGTTGATGCTTTACCTGTTGAGCTAAAATACATTGAAAAAAATTATGTGCAGGTTTTATTAGGTCAACCAACTTATCGATGGGGAAAAACTTCTGTTGAAGTTGTGGTTGAAAAGGTTCATCTAAAGAAAAAAGTTAATGAAATAATTCCATTAAAAACTATTCCAGTTACTATTGAGAATTTGGGAGGTTGGACTAGACAACTAAAAGCTTGGGGATATAAAGATGTGCCGGAAAAATATTTACCATTATAATTTCAGTATCAGGTAAATCTGTTTTTTTTAGTAAATAAGAGGAAATATGAAAGTTCATAGTATTAAATATAACCATGTTCTTTATACAACAGAATTTGCCGAAAATTGGCAAGAAGTCTATTGTCATGCACTAAGTATTGCTAAACAATATAACGCAAAATTAACTTTTCTTTATGTCTTGAATACTGAATTGATTGATCTACTCACATTTGATGTAGGATTAGCGAGATATCCTAGTATAGACAAAAAATTTACTGAGGCTAAAGATTTCACAGATAATATCCAAAAAGAAATCATTAACAAAGTTGTTGAAGCATTTGGTGAAGAAGTTCTAGTTAATAATGATATTCTAGTTGAACGAGGAAATCCGGTAAAAACAATTCTAAGTGTTGCTGACAATTATAAATGCGATTTGATAATAATGGGTTTTAAAGGAAGATCATCCGGCGAAGATAATACAATCGGTAATACAGTTAATAAAGTTTTACATAAATCAAAACTGCCTGTAATGGTAGTTCATAATATTCCAAATAAAGATTAAGAGGAACTATGTCGAAAAATATTTACCAACAATACTTTCTAAAAAACCTTGAGGCATATTCATTAGAAAATAATGAACTTGATGATGCTTTTATGAAGATTTTAAATGAAGGTTTGCATGGAATTTCTTTCAGCGTTTATTCTGAAGGTCAACAGCCGGGTTCGATTATTACCGAAGACCAAATTGAAGCTCGCATGAAAATAATAAAACCATATGTTAAATGGGTTCGCTCATTTTCATGTACTGATGGAAATGAATTAATTCCAAAAGTTGCTCATAAATATGGAATTAAAACACTTGTAGGCGCTTGGTTAGGCGATGATAAAGAGAAAAATGAAATTGAAATAGAAAATCTTATTAAAGTTGCAAAAGATGGTTATGTAGATATTCTTGCTGTAGGAAATGAAGTTCTTCTAAGAGGCGATTTATCCGAAGATGAGATTATTAAGTATATACAAAAAGTAAAACAAGAAATTCCTGATACTCCAGTCGGTTATGTTGATGCTTATTTCGAGTTCGTTAATCATCCTCGCATAAGTAATGTTTGCGATGTAATTCTTGCAAATTGTTATCCTTATTGGGAAGGTTTCCCATTAGAACATTCTCTTTCTTATTTGAAGAATATGTATTACTTAGCTAAGAATGCCGCAAACGGGAAAAAAGTTATAATTAGCGAAACCGGATGGCCAAATATTGGAACTCCCGAAAGAGATTCAATTCCTTCTTATGAAAATGCAATTCGATATTTTATTAATGCCCACACTTGGACTAAATCAGAAAATATTGATTTGTTCTATTTCTCAAGTTTTGATGAAACTTGGAAAATTGAAAAAGAAGGCGATGTTGGAGCTTACTGGGGACTTTGGGATAAAGACGGAAATTTGAAATATGGAACTAAAAAATAGCATTAAAAAACAATCAGAGAGAATAATGATGCTAAAATATTTTTATATACCAATAATAATTATGACAATGATATTAATTAATTCGTGCACTGTTGATCAAAAAGTCCTCTCATCTACTGAAGTTTATGTTACTTCTGAAGCCGGAGATAAAATGGCAAAGAAAGATAATATTGATTTTACAGAAGAAATTAGTGAGAAGGGGATTATTATAAAAGTCAATCCTTCTATCAAAAAACAAACTATTGATGGAATTGGAACATCTTTCACTGAATCTTCAGCCTTTGTATTGGCGCATTTAGATGAGAATCTAAGAACTGAAGTAATGGAAAATATATTTAGTGATAAAGGTGCTGATTTTACTTTGACTAGAACACACATAGGCTCATGTGATTTTTGTGTTGAAGGCAAATATTCTTATCTAGATAAAGTTGGTGATATTGAGCTAGAGTCCTTCAGTATTCATCCCGATAAAGAAGGATTTGATCCTGAAAAATATCAAGGAATTAAAGACTCAACTTATGATTTATTACCAATGATTAAAGAAGCTCTGGCAATAAAAGCCAAACAAAAAGATGATGAATTAAGAATTATTTCATCTGCATGGACAGCTCCTTTTTGGATGAAAGATATTAATGATTGGTTTATAAAAGGTGCTCCGGAAAATAATTATCAAGGAACCGGAGGAAAACTTAAACCTGAATATGAAAGCACTTATGCCGATTATCTAATTAAATATCTAAAAGAATATGATGAAGAAGGAATAAACATCTGGGGAATTACACCTGTAAATGAACCTCATGGAAATAACGGACAATGGGAGAGTATGCACTTTACTCCTGAAACTCAAAATTTATTTATAAAAAATCATTTGGGACCAAAACTTGTCAGCGAGAATTTTAATGATGTTAAACTTCTAATTTATGATCAGAACAGAGACGGTTTAGAAGAATGGACAGATGTTATTTTAGGTGACGAAGAAACCTCAAAATATGTATATGGAACAGCAGTTCATTGGTATGAAAGTACTAATAAAGTTTACGAAGATGTTTTTGAAAGAGTTAATGCAAAGTTTCCAGAATTTGGAATTATCCACACCGAAGGTTGTATTGATGATTTAGGAAAAGAAGCACCGAATGGAATAACTGATCCTGAGAGATTTAAAGAAGAAAATTGGTTCGATAATGATTCTTTTTGGTGGAATAAAAATGCAACTGACTGGGGCTATTCGGCTACCTGGGAAGGTGTACAAATTGATGAACATCCTATTTATACACCTGTTCATCGTTATGCAAGAAATATTATTGTTAGCATTGATCATTGGTTAAAAGGATGGGTTGATTGGAATATAATTCTAGATAAAAATGGCGGACCTAATCATGTCGGAAATTTCTGTGGTGCTCCTATTATGATCGATACTGATACACAAAATGTTTACTACACTCCAATATTTCATGTCTTGAAACAATTCAGCAGAACAATAAGACCCGGCGATAAAGCAGTCCAGACAGAAATATTTTTGGATGGATTAGATAGCGACGCATTACACACTTGCGCAACTATTAATGATTCTAATTTGTTAACAGTTCAATTGCTTAACACAACAAAAGAAGAATTAGAGTTTAATCTACAAATTTTTGATCAAGCTGCTCGTGTTAAAATGACACCAAATTCAGTCCAAACTATTAGAATTCAGTTATGATGAAATTGCAAAGAAATAAAAGTATGAAATACATAAAAATTATAAATACTGTTTTATTTATGCTGATAATATCCGGAAATATTATAATGGCTCAAAATGATTCTTCTTCAATTTATGAGAATAATTTTTTCACATTAGATTTTGAAAAAGATCATCTCGAATTATCAGATGTGCAAAAATATTTTTTTACTACTTTTCCTCACAATGATCCAACTTTAGGTGATGTTGTTTACGATAGAGCGAAATGGAAAAATAAAGATTTAATCAAACTCAATAAAAATGATGGGCTTTATGGTTATGTAAAATATCGAGATGATAACTCAAGTTTTGATTCTTTTAGATTTACATCTAAACCATATTACAACCTAAAAGGAAACACTAAAAAAATTCTATTCGTATTTAAAGGAGAAGTTCCTTCCGGCAAAGGAATTTGGCCCGCTTGGTGGCTTAATGGAAGTCGCCAAGATGAATGGCTTTATAAATCCGATAAAGATATTGCAAATGATGAATATTTGGATTCATATTCCGGTAAAGGTGAATTCTATGAAACTCCAAGTCCGGTTAATTGCACTGATTGGCCAGCCGCCGGAGAAATTGATATAATCGAAACAATTAATGGTGATAATTTATTTCACAATACAATTCATACGTGTCCGCAAATGTGCGATTCTGAATGGAATAATAGTGGCGAAATAATTAATTGCGCTAATGCTACTGCTGAAGATCCAAATGCCGGATGCAGCGGAACTCCATATAAACTGGAATCTCCTAAAGGAACATTTGCTTGCTTATGGGAAGATAATTCAATCACTTTTTATTATTGGGATCCTGAATCTGATGTAAGATCAGAAGGGTTGCCGTTAAGCAAAAATCCAAATCCGGATCAGTGGAAAAATAATATTAAGAATTATGTCCGCTTTTTAGAAACAGATTGCGAATGTGAAGATGAGAAACATAATGATTGGCAATGTGCCAGTTGCGAAGGGAGTAATTCATGTTCATTTGTCAATTTAAAAGTGATTTTCAACATAACATTATGCGGAAAATGGGCAGGCAATAAATTTGATGAAACTGAAAATTCATTTACAAATTGCCAAGATTATATTGTAAACAAAGGTAAAGATTTAATAGATAATCAATACTTAAAAATTGACTTTATATCAGTTACAAAAATTGATTAGTATTAGAAAATATAAATAATATAACAAAATAAACAGATGAGTTAAATGAAAGATTTAATCACAAAAGCAACTAATGCAAAATTATTTATTACGGCTAGTTTGTTATTCGGGCTAATAATTTATTTAAACCCGATTAAAGCAACAAATAATTCTTCAGATGCAAATATTGAGTTGGGGTCTATGGATACAATTAAACAGAAACTTGAAATAAACATTTCGCCTGAAAGGGAAACACCTTTTCATTTAAGAGCAGTCAACACATATATGGATGGAAAATGGATTGGCGACGCAATCTCTTATGGCTGTTATAGAGAAGGACAAGCGCCCGGAGTAAAAGGTCCTTCAGAAGCAGAAATTTTAGAAGATCTTCAAATTCTTCAAAATTATTGGAATCTAATAAGAGTTTATGGTGCTGATGAAGACTCCGAAAGAGTTCTAAAAGTAATAGAGGAAAATAATATTCCTATAAAAGTAATGCTTGGTATTTGGATTGAGAACGAAACTAATAATCCTGAAAGAGAAAAAGAAAATATTAAGCAAGTTCTTAAAGGGATTGAATTAGGAAATAAATATGAAAAACATATTTACGGAATAAATGTTGGAAATGAATCCCAAGTTTTTTGGTCGGCACATAGAATAGAGATGCATCATTTAATAAAATATATCCGAAATGTTCGAAATAATACAAATGTTCCGGTAACTACTGCAGATGATTATAATTTTTGGAATAAACCGGAAAGCAAGGAAGTTGCCAACGAAGTAGATTTTATAGTTTGTCATATTTATCCTCTTTGGAACGGTAAAACTTTAGAAAATTCAATTAGTTGGATGGATGATGTTTACTTCAATCAAATAAAGAATTTTCATACCGATAAAGAAATTGTACTCGGTGAAATAGGATGGGCAACAGTTTATAATCCAGATAAAAAAGGTCCCGGCGAACAAGGAACTTTGATAAATGGTGAAGTGAGTTTAAGAGCACAAGAATTATTTTTAATTGAACTAAATAGTTGGACAAATAATAAACAAGTGACAACTTTCATTTTTGAAGCGTTTGATGAACCTTGGAAAGGAGGAGGAGAAAATACAGGAACAAACGAAATTGAAAAAAATTGGGGACTGTTTTATGAAAGCAGAGAACCAAAAGAATCTTTCGTTAATTTTTTGAAATCTGTTAATGACAATAACAATAATAATTTTCGAAAAATAGGAAATTGACATTTTTTTTATAAACAAGTGGAGTAATAGTAATGAAAAACAAATTAACAACATTTTTAACCGTAATTAGCTTTTTACTTTTGTCTAATTACACATTTGCACAAAATGCTCCTATAGATTTTGAAGCAGGTGGTTTTGGTGCAGATTGGACTTGGACCGTTTTTGAAAACGATACAAATCCACCAGTTGAAATTATTGCTAACCCTGATCCTAGCGGTATCAATACTTCTGCAACTGTTGCAAAATTTACTGCTTTACAAACTGGTCAACCATGGGCAGGAACTGAATCTCAGCATGGATCTGATATAGGTGTTTTTACTTTAAATGCAAGCAATAGTACAGTAAAGATTATGGTTTGGAAACCAGTAATAAGTGATGTTGGAATTAAGTTTGTTCTTCCAAATTCAGATGCTTTAGTAGAACTTAAAGTTCCAAATACATTAGTTAATCAATGGGAAGAGCTTACTTTTGATTTCTCATCTAGAATTGATCATCCTGCAACTATAGGTCAGGATCAAATAGTTATCTTTCCAGATTTTGATTTGGGTGGAAGAACTTCAGATAATGTCTGTTATTTTGATAATATCACTTTTTCTGAAAAATCAACTAGTACTTCACAACCAACAACACCTGCTCCTACACCAACAGTTGCAAGTGACGGTGTGATTTCAATATTCAGTGATGCTTATACACCAATAACTGGTTTAGATCTGAATCCTAATTGGGGACAAGCTACAGTAGTTTCACAAGTAATGATTGAAGGAAATAATACTTTACTTCTTGCAGGATTGAATTATCAAGGAATTGATTTTGATGCTAATCATCAAGATCTTACTGGCGTTAATACACTTCACGTTGATTTCTGGTCATCAAATTCAACTGTATTAAATATTTCTGTAATCAGCCCAGGACCAGTTGAAAAAGCATTTCCACTTACAGTTCCAACAAATGGAAATTGGACAAGTGTAGAAATTCCATTATCATCTTTTTCTCCTGTTGATCTTGCTGATGTATTCCAACTAAAGTTTGACGGAAATGGCGATATTTATATTGATAATATTTTCTTTTATCAAGGAGAAGATGTTGTTACAACTCCTACAACTCATGCGCCAGTCCCAACTCATAGTGCAGAAAATGTTATTTCAATATTCAGTGATACATATACGCCTATAAGTGATCTTAATCTAAATCCGGATTGGGGACAAGCAACAGCAGTTTCTGAAGTATTAATTGAAGGAAATAATACTTTAGTATTATCCGGATTGAATTATCAAGGAATCGACTTTGATCCAAATCATCAAGATGTTTCAGGTATGGAATTTATTCATCTTGACTATTGGACAGCAAATTCAACTGCATTAAATATTTATTTAATCAGCCCTGGCCCAGTTGAAGCTCCTAAAGCATTAACAGTTCCAACTGAAGGAAATTGGGTAAGCGTTGATATGCCTTTAGCAGATTTCTCACCTGTAGATCTTGCAGATGTATTCCAATTCAAATTTGATGGAAATGGAGATATCTATATAGATAATCTTTATTTTTATAAAATTACTACAGATGTTGAAGAAACAAATGAATTACCAACACAATATTCTCTAGAACAAAATTATCCTAATCCATTCAATCCAACTACAAATATTAGTTTCAGCATACCTGAAGCCGGTAATGTAAAATTGCTGGTATTTAACATTCTTGGTCAAGAAATTACTACTTTAGTGAATGAAACAATGAATGCAGGAAAATATGATGTTCAATTTGATGCATCAAATCTTCCTTCAGGAATTTATTTTTATTCAATTACTACAAATAACTTTAATACAATTAAGAAGATGTTATTGATTAAGTAATAATTAGTGAGTTTTTCCTTGGCGTTCAAAAGAGCGCCAAGGTTTTATATTCTTCTAAATTCCTTTTGTAGCTCTTACTGAATTTAATATTCACAGATACTACATGATATTCTATCAATTTTATTGTATCTGTGAATAAAGAAAATGTTTTTATAGGCAATTTAAAAATAGAAATCATATAGTAAAAAAGAAATTACTTAATATTAATTATGCTTTTTTAATTTTCGATCTTATCTTTTTTATAATGAAAAGAATGTTAAGAATTAAATAAAAAATATATTTATTTCCTGGGAGGGAAAATGAAAGAAAAACTAACTTATTTATTAACATTAGTATTATTCGTTTTTATGACAGGAGTAGTCTCTGCCCAAAATCAACCGATAGATTTTGAAACTGGTGGTTTTGGTGCAAATTGGACTTGGACTGTTTTTGAAAACGCTGGTTCTCCACCTTTAGAAATTGTTGCAAATCCTGATCCTTCAGGAATCAACAATTCTGCAACTGTAGCAAAATTTACTGCTTTACAAACTGGACAACCATGGGCTGGAATTGAATCTTTGCATGGTTCTGATATTGGTACTTTTACTTTAAATGCAAGTAATAGTACAGTAAAGATTATGGTTTGGAAACCAGTTATAAGTGATGTTGGATTAAAATTTGCACTTCCGAGCGGAGAAGCTTTAGGAGAAATTAAAGTGCCGAATACTTTAATTAATCAATGGGAAGAGCTTACTTTTGATTTTTCATCAAGAATTGATCATCCATCTACTATTGGTCAAGATCAAATAATTATTTACCCCGATTTTCAAACAAGAACTTCTGATAATGTTTGCTATTTTGATAATATTACTTTTTCTGCAGGTTCTTCTTCCGCAGCTGAGCCTACTACTGCCGCTCCGACACCAACAGTAGCAAGTGAAAATGTTATTTCAATATTCAGTGATGCTTATACACCAATAACTGGCTTAGATTTGAATCCGAATTGGGGACAAGGCACAGTAGTTTCAGAATTACTAATTGAAGGAAATAATACATTAGTATATTCAGGATTGAATTACCAAGGAACAGATTTCGATGCAAATCATCAGGATGTTTCAGAAATGGATTATCTTCACATAGATTACTGGACAGCAAATTCTACAGCATTGAATATATCGTTAATTAGTCCAGGTCCGGTAGAAACACCAAAAGCATTAACAGTTCCAACAAATGGAAACTGGGTAAGTATCGATATTCCATTAGCTGATTTTTCACCTGTTAATCTAGCAGATGTATTCCAATTCAAATTTGATGGAAATGGCGATATTTATTTAGATAACATATATTTCTACAAAGCTGAAGTTGTTGCTACAGCTCCTAGAACTGCTGCACCAACACCAACAGTAGCAAGTGAAAATGTTATTTCAATATTCAGTGATGCATATACACCAATAACTGGCTTAGATTTAAATCCAAATTGGGGACAAGGTACGGTAGTTGCTGAAGTATCGATTGAAGGAAATAATACATTAGTATATTCCGGATTGAATTACCAAGGAACAGACTTTGATGCAAATCATCAAGATGTTTCAGGAATGGATTATATTCATATAGATTACTGGACAGCAAATTCTACAGCATTAAATATATCATTAATTAGTCCTGGCCCTGTAGAAACACCAAAAGCATTAACAGTTCCAACAAATGGAAACTGGGTAAGTATCGATATTCCGTTAGCAGATTTTTCACCTGTTAATCTAGCTGATGTATTCCAATTCAAATTTGACGGAAATGGAGATATTTATTTAGATAACATATATTTCTACAAAGCTGAAGTTGTTGCTACAGCTCCTACAAATGCTGCACCAACACCAACTGTTGATTCAACAAATGTTATTTCAATTT
>SWCB01009229.1_pt1 | contig 103192 bp, 88 predicted proteins | sample 4692901 | NCBI WGS metagenome assembly SWCB01 (sample SAMN10267276, study PRJNA491770) | bioreactor metagenome | isolation source: DHS bioreactor inoculated with subseafloor sediment | place: Japan: off Shimokita Peninsula | collected 2006-08 | reverse complement strand
CGGTTGTGTTGTTCCACTTATTGGATTAAACGTTGGAGTCGATACTGCTGTGTATGCTATGTAATCTGTTTTCTGATCTGTTTTAATAATGGAATATGGTTGATATTCCGGGTTAAAGGTATAACCTGTTTTACTTGGTGTTGCTTTTCCGCTCCATCCATTTTCCATTTGCGCTTCATAATATCCATTGCTATTTGTTCTAGCAATTTGGCCATCTGTATTACTAAAGTATAATGTTACATCACTTACGCTTGTTCCATCTGGTAACCGAATATAACCTGATACAAGTGGATTTATTTTTTCTGCTGTGTAATTAGTAGTTGTATTTGACGTGATATAATTATAAAAATTATTTGGCTTGTCGAATTTATATCCCGCTTTACTTGGTGTTGCAGTGCCTGCCCAATTATAATTTACATCAATCTCATAATAACCATTACTATTAGTAGTTGTAGTTCCTCCACTATTATCAAGTTTTATACTCACCCCGCTAACTGGCATATTATCAGGAGTTTTAATATTCCCTGAGATTTTTCTTTTTGGTATAATTGCTTTGAAGTCAGCTGATTGATCAGAAGTTACACTGGTAAATGATTCTGATGTTGGATCAAACGACCAATTGTATTCCTCAGTATAACTAGGAGTTACTTTTCCTCCCCAACCATAAGGTACTTTTTTTTCATAATACCCATCTTTATCAGTTACTGCTGTACCTCCTTCATTACTAAATTCAATTTGAACACCTTGAATATACTTGCTATAATTTTTATCTTGAACTCTTCCATAAATGTATGGATCATTAGGTAAAGAATAAGTAACTATTAAACTTGGCTTATTGCTTGATGAAACAGGTTCAATTTCACCATACCATCCATCATCGCCATCTTCTATAAATCCTAGATAAAAGTAATACTCCGAATTATTATAATCTTGGATTGCTTTAGAGCCTAAATCTACAATAATTGGATCAGAATATAATAAACCTTTTGCTGGATCAAACCAATCACCAGTTGCATATACTGTACTAGTATTCATCTCATCAAAAACACTTTGATAATATGGCATTGAGTTTGGCAGTGTAGACTTTTTAATTTGTAAAGTAAAAGATGGAGCCAATACATTAGTTTGAAATTTTTTACGTGTAAATTTTAATTGTATTTTTGTAATAGTAGCATATTCGGGTATTGTTGTTGGTTTGTTAAATGTCATTACCCCCCTATTTTTTACAGTCGGATAATTTCCAGTCTGTCCAATTATCAATTGGTTGTCAATTAAATCATAGTTTCCCGAAAAATTAGATTTTGTAAATGTTCTAAATTTTATTGCATTAGTTTCAGCACTTTGAGATTTAATGTTAGCAGTTAGAAAAATCATTAATATTAATAGAAAATATTTTTTATCCATACTATCCTCTTATATCTAAATTTTTATAAATGCTTTTGCTTTATTTTAGAACAACCTTTTATTTTATTCTTTTAGCCCATTTGTAAAAAATTAAGCTAGCTAAACACAAAATTATTACTATAAATAATATCAACGTATATATGTTCATATTTCTATAGATTAATAATCATACCACCTTTAATCTCTCGATTTCAGCCCATTTAAGTCTTCACTATTTTATAGATATAAACTCTTTTTACGCTTACTATAAACTTTGTTTATAGTGACTATATTCTTATTTATTTTTATCTTTTGCCATGAAGTATATATTTATACTAATTATATTTTCTTTGAGCTTACAAGCTCAGTTATTATCTCCTCCTTATAAACTTAATCTTGAAATTTCTCTTCCCGAATCTTACGCCAATGAAATAAGAAGAGCCGACGGCAATTATTTTATTATCCATTATTTAAAAGAATTGGATGATATTCCTGGAAGATTTAGAATCTCCGCAAAAAATTTTGGCTTAGTAGAGGCTTATAATTTTAAGAATGCTTCTGTTATTATTCGATCTATAAATATTATTGATGTAAATAATGACGGCGAAGATGAAGTTTTGTTTTTGCTAAGAAATAAATCCACTATTCAAATTATTTTGCTTTTCCCTTTTGAAGGAATTCAGAAGATTTTGTTTGAGTATGAATATGGTAATGATTATTACTCCGCAAATCTTTTGGGAGCCCACAATAAAGACAAAAATCAATTCTATGTTGCAATTTCAGAAAATCATCCGGATGAAAAATCTATTAGGGGTATTTTTGCATTCGATGACTCTAGTTTTAAGCTAAACTGGTTCCTTCCTTTGGCTGAATGGATTTCTAAATTTAATTATAATGGAGAAACTGATAATTTAATTGTTACAACAATTTCTTATAACAATGGATTAAGATATAATTCTGCTGAACACAAATTCAGAATAAATAATAAACCGGGTCAATCAGTTTTGGAAATATTTGATAAATCTAAAATTAAAGATACCGGCGAAAGCTCTGATTCGGAAAGCAGCTTTAGAATTATTTCCTCTGACGGTAATATTCTTTATACTAAGATATTTGACGGAGATTATATTTCACCAATTCTACTAAAAATGCAAAATGAATTATTTATCAGTGCATTTAATAGAAGTGTCAAGGAAAATAATGAAATGAAGCTTTTCCATTTTAATATAGAAAGGAATAAAATTGAATTAAGGAAGGAATTTGAAGTTAATCCCAGTCAGACAATTACTATTCTAAACAGTAATAATAAAATCTTATATTCTGACGGAAGCAATAAAATAATGGAAGTAGATTCTAATGGAAATCTAGCGGAATTTTTAGCACTCAAAAATCAATTAGCCGATAGTATAAAATATCTTTATATCAGTAATGATTTTATATTTTTTGGAAGCCCGGATAAACTTCATATTTATGACATGAAAGGAGAACTGCTGGCTGAAACAGACCACAGTTCTGAAATTGTTTACTTAAAAAACCTTGATCTATTCTATAAAAAATATAGTGATAAAATTGAATTACTTAGATTAGCCAAAGTCCCCTTTTGGGATAGAATACAACCTGAAACTTTTTCTTTTCTTTCAATAATCTTTGCAACAAGCACAAGCGTAATTTTTTTTTTCTGGCTGCTTACAATGTCAATTTCAAAAAAGAAAATTATTCAGCAGAAAGTTGATATTGAAAAAAGTCATAATGAATTAAAAGAAACAACCAGTAAATTAATAGAATCTGAAAAGCTTGCGGTACTTGGAACAATAGCAAGCAGTGTTGCACATGAGCTAAATAGTCCGTTGGGCGCAATATTAAACAGTGCTGAAAGGTTGCAGCAAGAAGCTCACATAAAAGAGGAAATAGATTCAAATCTAACATTGATCAAAAAATCTGCAATAAGAGCAAAAACAATAATTGAGAAATTTCTATTATCATCGAGGCAAAGCAAATCAGATTCCTCAACAAATATTGCTAAAGCAATTAATGATTGGAAAGAACTTTTTGAAAGACAATTTATACTTTCGGGCGTAAATTTAGTTTATGAAATTGATCAGAATTTATCGGTAAAGATATCTTACGAGGAATTTATACAAGTGCTTATCAACATATTATTTAATGCAAGAGACGCAATTGTATCAAGCAAAAAAGAGAAAAACGAGATAAGAATTAAAACGATTGAAGAAACAGATAAAGTTACAATAGAATTTCAAGATTCCGGCGATGGTTTTGAAGATAGAATTTTAGAGAAAGCCTTTGATGCTTTTATTACAACTAAGGAATCCGGTAAAGGTACCGGATTAGGTTTGTGGATTTCTAAGCGCATAATTAATGAAGCAGATGGTTCAATTAAATTAAGCAATACTGCAAGCGGAGCGTTGGTTAAAATAAGTCTCTTAAAAGTATAGAAGAAAAACTATGAAAGAAAAATTAAACTTACTTGTTTTAGAGGATGATGAATTTTCTTTGGAGAATTTAAGACTTTCATTACAAAACAGCGAAAATCTAAAAACTATATTTTGCTCAAATCCGATTGAAGCCAAGAAATATTTGACAGAAAATATAGATATTATATTGAGCGATTTAAAACTTCCCGGTGCAAACGGTGTTGAAATTATAAGACTCTTCAAAGAAAAATTTCCATCAATAAAATCTATTTTAATTACCGGATACTCAGATGAACCAATGATTGTGCAAGCACTAAAAGAAGGGGTTAACGATATTCTCAAAAAACCTTATGAAGAAATTGAACTTCATAAAACAATTGCAAATCAAATTAGAGAAATAGAATTAGAGAATGAAAATATACTTCTGAAGGAAAAAATTGAGAAAGAAAATATTGTTCTAAAAACTCAACTTAATAAGAAAATTATTGATGATGAATATTTGATTGTAGGTGAATCAAAAGTTATAAAAGATGTTTTGGCTAAGGCAGTTATAATTTCAAAGCATGGGCTGAACACTTTAATTAATGGCGAAAGTGGAACGGGAAAAGAATTATTAGCAAGATATATACATAGAAACGGACCTAGAAAAACCAAACCTTTTATTCCGATTAATTGCGCAGAGTTAAGTCCTTCCCTTTTTGAATCCGAATTATTTGGCTATGAAAAAGGAGCATTTACGGATGCAAAAATAAGCAGAGCGGGCTTATTTGAAGCGGCAAACGGCGGTATTTTATATTTAGATGAAGTAACAGAAATTCCTTTGAATATGCAGTCAAAACTTTTAAGAGTTGTTGATGAGCAGAAAATAAGACGACTTGGGGCTAATAATTGGATTAAAATTGATGTTCAGATTATTTCATCAACAAACAGAAATATTGATAACGCAATTTCAAATGACATTCTCAGAAACGATTTATTCCATAGATTAAGTGAGACACAAATTCATCTACCGCCGCTGCGTGAGAGAAAAGATGATTTTAGAATTTTGATTAAACATTTTATAACAAAGTATGAAAAACTCCTCGATATAGAAACGAAGCTGATGGATCCACAACAACTATATATTTTGCAAAATTCAGATTGGCCGGGAAATCTTAGACAGTTTTCTAATTTCATAAAAGCTTATGCTCTTTTTGGGACTGATTGGGATATTGAAGATTTTATTCATCAGACACAAAATGGTCATTCGTTTACTCACACTTTTGATAATGCTTTCAAATTTGTTGAAGGCAATATGCTTGAACTAGAAGAAGCAAAATATTGGCTTATTGAAAGAGCATTAAGAACATTTAACGGAAACAAAACCAGAGCCGCCGAGCATTTGGGTATTACTTACCAAGGACTTTTGAAAATGATGAGCAAAAGAGGAATGTGAAAGCCTCCTTTTGAGTGTACTTATCTTTATTGCGCTGATGGGCTTGAACAGGCGAGAAAGCAATTAAGAATTGAGAAAAAGCTAAATATAGAATATAGAATTAAAAAAATGGGTAGATTGCTTCACAAAAATCGTCTCCCGCGTGAGATTAATTCGCTATGACGGCAATTTGACTTTGGCGGAGCATAGCGAGGCAGACTTTACAAACCTCAATAAAACAGCGAATTAGAAATTAAAAGAATGTATTACCTTCTATAAACAGCCTTTCTACATCCTCAAAAGATAAAATCCATTGCCTTTTTACAATAAATATCTTATTCTAAACAAGAGCTTTTATCCTTTCTTTGCTTAAACTTAACGCAGGAATTTATTTATGAAAATATCACTTTTTTTAATTATTGTTTTTTCACTTTTTTCCGGTTGTTCTCAAAGTGCCAATAACGAAAATAAACATACACCTAAACCGGCACCGGGACCTTCTATCGCCAATGTTCATGCAGAATTAATTGGTATTACGGAGAATAATTCGCAAAATATTTTATCAATAAAAATTAATGAAATTATTGCGCTCGGTACAGCAACACCTTCTGTAAATATTGATGATACCATAAATATAAAACTCCCAAATAAAGCAGAAGCAATTTCAAATTTAAATGAGAAAATTAAATCAAATAATATGAGGGAATTAAAAATAAAAGCAACAAATGTTGGTAATGAAGTTTTTTGGTCAATTGTGGATATAAAATAAAAAATAAATTAAATAAGGAAGCGAAAATGAATAAAATTTTTAAAAGAAAGAATATAAAGTTTATAACTTCGGCAGTATCAATACTGCTGTTTACTTTTCTTTTTATGAATTACACAGATATTTTAAGTAATTCAGATGATAATGTTTTTCAAGGAAAGAAACTTCCAAAGGTTGAACGAGAAAAAGCAAGATCTGATTATTTTTTCAATATATTGAGAGATCCAGCAACAAATGAAATTCCAAAAAATATCAGATCGAAAGAGTTGGAGTTTGCTAATAATCTTCAATCAAAACAATTGAATAAATCTGCTGCTGCTTCTTTCGATTGGGTAGAAGCCGGACCGGTTGATGTTGGCGGAAGAACGCGTGCTCTAGCTGTTGATAGAAGAAACACAAATGTAATTTTAGCAGGCGGTATTAATGGCGGAATTTGGAAATCGACTGACAAAGGAACAACATGGAGTTTGAAATCTGATCCGTCATTAGATCTTAGCGTTACTTATTTGACTCAAGATTATGCAAATCCGGATGTTTGGTATTATTCCTCAGGTGAATATGATCAATCTGCCAATGACAGAGGTTTTAAATCAAAAATATATGGAACCGGAATTTATAAATCGACTAATAATGGAGAAAGCTGGGTTCAAATTCAGTCGGCAAATAATCCAATTCAAGCTGATACTCCATATGATTTTATATCTAAAATACTTGTTAGTGAAAGCACAGGTTCTGTTTTTATTTCAAGCAATTTATATGGAATTTATAGATCAACAGATGGCGGAGCTAATTTTACAAAGGTTTTTGGAGCCGCCCCACAAGCTGTAATCTATTATGAAATGGATATTGCCTCTAATGGAAATATTCTTGTTACCGCATCAAATAATACTGCGGATATAAACGATCCAATAAATGGTGTTGTTTATTTATTGACAAACGACGGAGATGATTCTGAAGATATTACACCGGATGGATATAATGATTTTTCCGGAGTGAATAGAGGCGTTGTTGCAATTGCTCCTTCTAATAATAATATAGCTTATCTGTGGGTTGACGGTGAAGACAATGATTTTAATAATATCACTAAATTTTTCAAATTTGATTTGAATGATATTTCTTCTGAAGACAGATCAAATAATCTTCCCGATTTTGGCGGTGACGTTGGGAATATCGACACTCAGGGAAGTTACAACATGATTATTGCGGTTAAGCCGGATGATGAAAATTATGTATTTTTTGGAGCAACAAATTTATATAGAAGTGACGATGGTTTCAGCACACCTGCAGATAATGAATTCAAGAATTGGATAGGCGGATATGCCACTTCAAATGACATTTCAAAATATCAAAATCATCATCCAGATCAGCATTCTTTATTTTTCGAACCGGGAAATCCGAATGCTTTATGGTCCGGACATGACGGTGGTTTAGCATATACAACAAATATTAGTGTTGATAATGCTTCAATAAATTGGTTAGATAAAAATAGAGGATACAATGTAACCCAATATTATAAAGTGGGAATACATGAATCCGATGGAAATCTGGTTGTAGGAGGTGGAGCGCAAGATAACGGTTCCCCTGTTTTTCAGTTTAATAATAATACGGCTTCAAATTCTACAGATTTTTCTTCGGGTGACGGCGCATTTATTTATATAGGCGATAATTTCTTAATCAGTTCTTCTCAAGAAGGATTTATTATAAGAAATGATTTTGCAGATGGCGGAAGTTTTTCTTACATAAAACCAACTGACGCTAAAGATGTTTTATTTATTCATCCATTTGCGGTTGATCAAAATAATGATGACTATATTTATTATCCTGAAGGGAAAAAACTTTGGAGAAATACATCTATTTCTACCATACAAAACCAAGATAATCAAGATGGTACAATGGAAGGCTGGACTTTGTTGGGTGATGTTGATGGTGCTGCAGATTATAGAATAACATATTTAACAACTTCTAAATCTCCGGCAAATATTTTATTTATTGGCTTATCAGAAGACAATTCTGCACCTAAAATATTAAAACTGAACAATGCAAATACAGCAACATCCGGTTATATAAATATTTCAATTCCCGAAGCAGCATCAGGTGCTTATGTTCATGATATTTCTGTAAATCCAAATAACGCGGATGAATTTTTAGTAGTTTTATCAAATTATAATATTAAGAGTATTTTCTATACGAATAATGGCGGACAAAGCTATTCTGCAGTTGATGGAAACCTGGAAGGTGACGGCAACAATCCGGGACCTTCATTCAGAGGAGCAGAAATTATTCAAATAGATTCCAGAAAAATATTCGTTGCTGCTACAAGTATCGGAGTTTATTCAACAGAAAGTTTGAATGGATCAAATACTGTTTGGAATAAAGAGGCTGGAAGTTTAATTGGAAGTGTTGTTACAAATGATATTGCGGTAAATTCTTCTGATAATAGAATCGCAGCAGGTACTCACGGAAGAGGTATTTTTATTGGTACTCCAAATTCTTCAGTTTCAATTGAAAATGATGTTAATACAGTAGATAACTTTGTACTGAATAATAATTATCCAAATCCTTTTAATCCTTCTACAAAAATTAGTTTTGTCATTCCGGATAATTTAGCAAATCAAGTTGCTAAGCTTATGGTTTATGATGCTTTAGGAAAAGAGATTTCTACATTGATTAATAAACCGATTTCAGGCGGATTGCATGAAGTTAATTTTAATGCGGAAGGTTTAGCAAGTGGAATTTATATTTATAAACTTTCGATTGGTAATTTAGTTCAGTCGAAGAAAATGATTTTAGCGAAATAGAGTTTAATCAAGTGTGTTGTAGAAAAAAATTACATTATTAAGTTATTCCGGCTTGGCTACGCAAGTAGATTTGCCAACGGTTTTTTGAGATTCTGACCTTCGTCAGAATGACGGCGGAATTTATAAATTGTCATTCCGGCTTGGCTACGCAAGTAGATTTGCCAACTGCTTTTTGGTTGACAATACCGGAATCTCAGAAAATAATTTGAAAGCTTAACAAATAGATACCGGTATTGATTACACAAAACGTAATCAAATCTACTATCTTAGACAAGCCGGTATGACAAACGATTTTAGCTATAAAATTATTTGCAATCTTCTTCTTTAATTTCCCCATCAATTATAACCGTGCAGCAATGAGTTGTATATTCAAAAGGATCGCCGTAATAAATTGCGATATCTGCGTCTTTGCCAACTTCCAGACTTCCAACTTTATTGTCAATTTTTAATATTTTTGCCGCATTAATTGTAATTGAAGCAAGAGCTTCTTCAAATGATAAACCATTTGCAGCCAAAACAGCGGCTTCAAATAATACTAATCTGGTTTTGGGAACATAACTTTCATAACCGCTTTGAATGGAAAAAGGAATTCCGGCTTTTTTAAGTTTAGATGCAGTTTTAAAAGAACCGCTTTCTGTTCTTGCCATAGTTGCGTGTAAAATTATAGGAACATTTGCTTTCTTAATTTCATCAAGAATTAAATATGATTCTGTAGCGCCGTCAAGAATTAAATCGAAATTAAATTCTTCTGCTAATCTTAAAGCTCCTAAAATATCAACAACTTTATCGGCACTAATCAACGCGGGAACTTCTCTATTAAGGACTTTTCTTAAGATTTCGTTGGCAATATCATAAGAAGGTTTTTTCTCATCAGAATCTAATTTTTCTTTATAAGATTTTGCTTCATATAATTTTGAGCGAAGCATAGCAATTCCTTTAGGTCTAGTTCCGGGAGATTTGAATTCTGAAGATACATCGCTTCCCAGAGAAAATGCGACCATTGAAATAGAATCAAGAATAGATTTTTCAGAAGTGCCGTATGTTTTTACAATCATTGTTTGTCCGCTGATTAATGCACCCGGCGCATGACCAGTATTTATAGTAGTCACGCCAAAACTTCTAATCCAGTTTACTAATTCTTCTCTTGGATTATAAGCATCAATTGCTCTCAATTCAGGCTGAATAGGGTCCGAAGTTTCTAACTGATCTTGATCATGTTTTTGATTATAAACTCCGGCTAAACCAACAACAGAGCGAGAATCAATCAATCCGGGAGTTACATATTTCCCTTCTACAATTTTGTAACCTTGCGGAATTTCAATTTCGGACTGCAAACCGACCTTTGTTATTTTATTTCCTTCAGTTAATACAATTCCATTTTCTAAAACTCTTCCGTTCATGGTATAGATTTTTTCACCTTTCACCGCAATTTGAGCAAAAGTTGAAGTACAGGTAAATATGAGAAGAAGTGCTGTTTTGAGTAAAAATGAAGGCATTCTCAAAAACCCATTATTATTCATTAAGAGACGCTTTTTATTGAAATAATCTTTAGAATTTGGCGATAAAATAGATTGCTTCTCTTCCAGTGGAAATTCCTCGATAAAACCGATTTTGTTTTTCATCTTCAATATTATTTTCTTAATCATCTTATTTCCTCCTCGCCATGAAGATGGACAAATCTTGAATACGCTTTATACCCCCCCACAGCATACTTATAATCCTCAGGATCATTTCTATCAAAAACTTTTTCGCCTTCAATCCAAGTTGATTCAATATGAGTATAAACGGAAAAAGGATTTCCGTCAAGAATTACAAAATCAGCATCTTTCCCTTTTTCAAGAGAACCAATTCTATTTTCAAGTTCTAACATTTTTGCTCCGGCAATAGTTAAGCCATCCAAAGCTTTTTCTTTTGATAAACCGGCGCGCATAGCAAGCGCCGCAGTTCTTAGAAAAAATCTAGAATCCGTAATCCAATCATCTGTATGAAAGGCTACATCAACTCCGGCATCCGTAAGGATTTTTGCAGTCTCAAATTTTAATCCGACTGCTTCTAGTTTTCCGCCGGGAGAATCAACTACAATAATTGAACAAGGAACTTTTGCTTTTGCAATTTCTTCGGCTACTTTCCAGCCTTCGCTTACATGATGAAGAACCACTTTAAAACCAAATTCCTCTTTAAGTCTCAAAACAGTCATAATATCATCGGCTCTATGTGTATGATGATGAACTACTCTTTCGCCATTTAGTATTTCAACCAAAGGTTCCAGTTTAATATTTCTCTTAGGCATTTTTGATTCATCACCATCAGCGGCATCAATTTTGTTTTTATATTCTATAGCTTCATAAAATAATTCTCTTACGATAGCTGCAGATTTTGCCCTTGTTCCCGGGAACGGTTTTCCTTTTATAGAGTTTGTACCGTTTGCCATTTTCATTCCGCCGGTCATATCATTTAGAACATCTTTATCAATTAACATTTCATTAAGAGTTTTTGCTTTTTTTGTTTTGAGATAAACAGTTTGTCCGCTCATTAAATGACCAGAACCGGGCATAATATTTACCGAAGTTATTCCGCCTGCTCTGGCTCTGTTAAATGTAGAATGAAATGGATCAATTGCATCTAGAATTCTTAAACTTGGTTGTGTTGGTGAATCATTGTCAAATCCCCAATCAATGCCAATATGTGAATGCGTATCAACTAAACCGGGAATTATTACTTTCCCTGTTGCATCAATAATTTCGGCATTTTCCGGAATTGAATAATTGCCTGCATCGCCAACGAATTCAATTGTAGAATTATTAACAACAAGAATTCCATTTGAATAATTATTTCCGGCAGCAGTTAAGATTTCAGCATTTTGAAAAACTTTAATTTGAGAGTATGCCGTTAAAGGCAATAGAATAATTAATAAAAGTAACTGTATTTTTTTTTGAATCATTAGTTCTCCTTTTAATTCAGATAATGTATCTGAAATTAAATAAACCAAATTATGATTCAAAGTTTTTTATGAAAGAATTTATAAGGATTGCAAATAAAAACTATAAAGCAGACTTAAAAAGAAGTGAACAAAAATCTATGTTCACTTCTTAAATAAATTATTTCCTAATCTTCACAATAATCAAGGAATTCTTCAATTCCTTCAACTATTTGTTCAGCCATTTTTAATCTGAATTCATCATCCATTAAGAGAATTTCGTCTTCAGGATTTGACATAAATGCGAGTTCAACTAAAACATTTGGCATTTCTGTTTGTGAGTTCAATGTAAAATTAAAATTGCCGACATTTCCATATGGCGCCAAGCCAAGTTTCAGCATTTCTTTAAAAATAGCAACGGATAAAGGTCTATAAGCAATATGTTTATAATAAGTACTTGTTCCCATTATCTTTGTTGGATCGGAAGAGTAACCAATTGAATTGGCGTGAATACTTATAAGTAAATCAGGTTCTTCATCAATAGCTTTTTTCAATCGCACGCTATTCCAAACGGAAGTATCTTTTTCTCTTGTAAGAACAACTTCGGCACCTTCTTCTTCTAATATTTTTTTAAGATGAAGCGCAGTTGAAAGATTAACTTCCTTTTCAGTTAATCCGGTTGAACCTAAAGCGCCATTATTTCTCTCGCCGCCATGACCGGCATCAACAACAATTTTTAGATTTTCTAAATCTAAATCTTCCGGCTGATGTTTTATTTTTATCTGCATTCCGCCGTTCGTATAATTAACAGAATATCCCCACAATTGTTTATGATTTAGCTCAATTGTTATTCTCAATAAATTTTCTTCTACTTGAGTGTAATAAATATTTTTAATTTCTTTTACGGACGGATATTGAGTTATCCAATTTGTATTAGAAGATGCGCCATAAATATTAATATGAATTTTTCTTTCTGAAGGTTCCTGGTAAGATGAAAAAGGAAGTTTTTTATTCATAGAGATATTCACAAAATCATATTTTCCTTCTCCCCTAACAGTAATAGTTTCTGTTAAAGTGTTTGATATTCTTGATCCAATCGGTGAAAGTTCAACTTGATCTACAGGAATCCACGCTGTTTGGTTTTTTGACAATTTTACTCGGTACATATCACCAATTTTTCCATCTAAAAGTAAATTTATATTTTCAGGAAGAAATCCAAGTTTTGCGCCGCCAAGTCTATTTTCGCCAAGTCCGAAATTCAATTCTGATCTATCATCAATAGTTTTTGCTGACATCGGAAAATGATTATTCTTAAAAGCAACTTTTACTCGTGATTGAATTGAAACTGTATCATTATCTTTTATTAAACAGAAATTTATTGGCAGTTCTTCCCTTTCGTCATTTTGTTTTACTTTGTAACTGCCGACATAAATTCCACCAATTCCTTGTGGACTAATGGATTTGCTTAATTCGGTCATTTCAATTCCATCAAGAAAATAAGCTTTGCTGTTTGGAGTTCCTTTAATTCTAACTTCTAAAATATCTCCTTCAGTAAGCCATAAATTTTTGTTTGGAAGCATCATTCGTGATTCAATAATTAATGAATCTGATGTAGTTTCCTTTAAGGAATAATCTTTTTTGATTATGTAGAATTCTTTTTCGATAATTCCGGCAGAATTTTCAGATTTCACTTTATAAGTATTTAATCCCGGTTCAACATCTAAAAGTCCTGCAAAAACACCTGAACTATAAACTTTGAATCCTTTTCCGTTAACTGTCACCTCACTATTTGGCAATGTGCTGGCTGATAAACGATACTTTGATGAATAAGCTTCAACGGTATCACTTTCCGGAACTATGATTTTAATAAAATTTTCTTGTGCCGATAAAGTGATAATTGAAAGAAGAATTGCTAGTAGTAATTTTTTCATTAGGAAAGCCTCATTTTTGTCGAATATCTTACATAACTAAAATAAAGATATATTTATATTTGTTCTTGTTAATAATGGGAAAAGGGTAAAAATGTTAGAGAATATTTTCGGGAATTATCTTCCAAAAAAAGTTTTATCATATGAAGAATACATAAAAGAATTTGTTAACGAAATAGAGACTGCCGATTCATCTAAAATGGATCAGGTTGAATTGGATCATCATAATTATAGAGTTATTAATTTGCAGCGGACAAATAGAATTGCAAAAACTTATAAACCAAGCGAAGAACTTTTAGAAGCAGTGCAAAATATTAAATCAAATCAAACTTGGATTGCGATTACTGAAAGCTGGTGCGGCGATTCTGCACAAACTTTACCGTATATAAATAAATTTGTATCAGCAAATGATAAAATTAATTTTAGATTTATCTATAGAGATCAAAACTTTGATTTTGCCGATTCAGTAATTAAAGAAGGAAATCCGAGAAGTATTCCCAGAGTTATAGCTTTTGATGAAAATGGAAATCAGCTTTTTACATGGGGAGCAAGACCAAAAGAAGCTCAAGCTGTTGTTGATAAAGCAAAATCAGAAGGAAAAAGTAAAGAAGAATTTAATAATGATTTGCATTTGTGGTACGGCAGAAATAGAGGGAAAGCTATAGAAAGTGAATTTATAGAATTAATATCTAAGCTGAATTCTTAAAATAAAATCCAAATAAATACTATTGGTTTTTACAAACTAGGCTGTCTAAAAATCCCTTGAATTGTCTTAGCGAGAACTTTTTTGTAAAAGCTTATAAAGAAGACAATCTTTTTGATTTTAGCGAAAAAACATATTGCTTCTCCACCACGGTAGATTGCAACAACAAATATTACTTTTGAGACAGCTTCGTTTTAATCATAATTCAAAAATTATTTTCTAAACGGAACACGAACCAAAACATCAGATCTAACTTTTTCTCCATTATTAAGAGCCGGTTGAAATTTTGTTTCTAAAATTGCAACTTCAACTGCTTCATCGGAACCAGAGCCCAAACCTTTTATTACCTTTGTATTTCTTACGTTTCCATTTTCATCAACAGTTACTATAACTTCAATAGTGCCGGAAATATTTTTTTCAATAGTTCTTTTCGGAATCACCAAATTATTTAGAATTCCTTTAATTCCTTCTAATGGCAATGCGCACTTTTCTAAACTGCATTCAAAATAATCATCTTTATAAAGAGAACTTACTTTATAGCTTTCGTTTTGATCAGCTGCAACTTTGGTATCTTCTTTTCTGCTTATTTTTGGTTCAATAATTTCCTGTGGAATTTCTTTTTTTGGCTCTTCGTAATTAATATTAAGGGGTTCTTCAATTTCTCTTGAAAGTACATTCTCTTTATTAATAGCCGCGGCATAAGCAAAAGAATCATCTAACTTAAATTGTACGTATAGAACAACCTCGGTTTCAACAAGTTTTCCTTTTTCTTTCCCGGGATAAAAACGAGTTTCTTCAATTGCTTCTTTTGCCGCTTCATCGCAGCCAAGTCCAATTCCCTTAACCACATTGGTTGATTTCACTTTTCCGGTTGTGTCAATTATTGCCAAAACTGTCACTGTTCCTTGAAGTCCATATAATTTTGCATGCTCCGGATAATTCAATCTTTTGTAAATAGACTGCATTCCGCCCAATGGTTCCGGACAAATTTCAACCGGACAAATAAATTCCTGCTCTTTATTCTTTTTAGATTCTTGTCTAATTCCACCTTTAAAAGCTGTTATTGGAGCGGTGTAATTCTCATCAAAATCTATTTCAATAGTTTTTACAAGTTTTCCCATTTCATAACTTCTTACTAATTTAAGTCCGCCGTTATCATAATAATTTTTGTGAAGTCCATCTTTAATTCCATCGTCAACATAAAATTCTTCAATCAATAATCCTTCTTCGCTGTAAAACCTAACCCAGCCACTGACTTTTCCTAAGCTATATGTTTTTTCTTCTTTCAGATTTCCATTTTCGTAATACCAGTAAGAGGTTCCGTCTAATATTCCGTCAATGTAAGAGATTTCCGAACTTAAATTTTTATTCATGTAATATGATTTTACAATTCCATCTTGGGCAAAAATTGTTATTTCAATAAAAATCATTAAAAAGAAGAATAATAATTTCATAAGTTTGGCTTTCCATATAAAGGTTTTTATGAAAAATTTTATTATTACATTTTTACTTGCTGCAACAATAATTAGTTCTCAAAATTTTATCGATAAAGATAAGCTTTATTCTAGTTACGTTCTAAAAGAGAATAGAGAAAAATTTATATCTGAATTAGATTATAGAATTAAAAATTATTTTGATGTTTCAAAAATAAATAACGAAAAACAGTGGCTTTCAATTCTAGAGGATATTGAATTAAGCAATTATGTTCCGCAAAATCTTGATTCTATTTTTAGTAATTCATTTGCTCAAATAAATTCTAAATCCGATTTATTCAAGCGGAGATTGGTTGAGGCAAGTTTTACATTTTTTCCAAATCAATTTTCAAATGAAATTTTAGAAATTTATAAATCATCAAAGGATCAAAATATAAAAGCAGTTTCCGGTTATTATCTTCTAAATTCTGATTCACTTTTTATTGATACTTTACAATTCGTAAAAGATTTAAAGTCATTTTCAAATTGGGAAAATTCTCCTCTTCTATATTATTTAGTAAATTATTTTGAGCAATCAAAAATAAAATCACCACCAATTTTTGATTTGCTAAATCATAATTTTAACACTAATAAATCAATAGTATATTCATTTCAGAGAAAGAACAGAAAGAATAAAGGGATTGCAATAATAAAAAATGGGAACGGAAAATTTGTAAGAAATTCTGACGGAGAGTTTTTCGCAAATCCACATTTGGCGCTTTCTGTAACAAACCTACCCGGAATTTTTAGAAATGGAAATACTCCACAAGGCATTTATACTTTGGTTGGCACTTACGTTTCCCCAACCGAAACTATTGGTCCAAGTCCAAATTTTATAATGCGAATTCCATTTGAAAAACCGACATCACTTTTTTATCACAAAAAGAACAAATATGATTCATGGAATATTGAAGATTATAAAAATATTTTACCGGGAAGTTGGAAAGAATACCTTCCAATTTATGAATCATTTTATGCCGGAAAATTTGGACGAAAATTAATTGTATCGCATGGTTCTGCGGATAATGATAAACTTTTCATAAACTACCCAACGTATCCAATTTTACCGACTAAGGGATGTTTATCTTCAAAAGAAATTTGGGATGAAAAAACCGGAAAGTTAATTGAAAGCGATCAAATAAAACTGATAAATGCTTTGTTAAAATCGGGATCCACTTTTGGTTATGTTATTGTAATTGATATTGATGATCAAGAAAAAGATGTGACATTGGAAGAAATTAAAGAACTATTAATTTCTGCAGAGAAGTAAAACTAATAAACTGATAAATCGGTTTGTGTCGATTTTATGTTTGCCTTGAACATCTTTTTATAAGATTTTGTGTGATGTATAATAAAATTTAAAAACCTTCCATTAAAAAGAAGATTTATCCGTTTGCATATCCTTAATCAAAACCGCATATCTATGCAGTTGATTGCCGAAATTCAATTTATTAAAATGCTTTTGAGATTCTTAGGCTAACTAACACAACAAGGGGGATCAAATGGAAGATCACAGAAATCCAATAGCAGACTTAATAAGCGATGATATTTATGAAGTGCTTAACAGTCGCGGATTAATAAATGAAAAATCTGTAAGAGATTATATCATAAAGAAAAAATTTAAGACCTTGCGTTCAAATAAAATTAGTGCAAGTGATGCTATTGATCACTTACGAGATGAATATCCGTATCTTCAATTTGATACAATCAGAAAAATTGTTTATCAGCCAAGTAAGTAAATTCTTGCGACCAATTTGTTTGTGAGTGTTGTGATTATGCCCCATTTTTGGGGCTTTTTTATATCACTTTATTTTGCATACTTCTATAAACGCCAACAACAACGCCAACCAATTTAAATTTTTGATAATCCGCCTTTATTATAATTGGTTTAAATTCGGGATTTTCAGAATGTAATTCGATTTGATTTTTTTTCTTATAAAACTTTTTTACTACAGCCGCATCATCAAGAACAGCAGAAATAAACTGCCCGTCTTTCGGCTCTAAATTTGGATTAATAATTACAATATCACCGCTAAAAATGTAGGCATCTTTTAAACTGTCCCCTTTAACTCTTAGTAAAAATGAATCTTGCGGCATTTTGGCAATTGTTGGAAGCTCAACAGAATCAATTGCATCCGGATAAATAGTAAGAGGATTTCCTGCCGCAACTTCACCTAAAATTGGTCTAGTTACGAAGAATTTATCTTCTAAAGTAATTTCAATTCCTCTAGAAAGTTTTGGATTTCTTTTAATTAATCCTTTTTTCTCAATTGCGTTTAAATGCTGTTGAACTGTTGAACGATTTTTATAATTAAAATAATCAGCAATTTCCGCTAATGTTGGCATAGTTCCCCTTGCTCTTTTTTCAATCAAAAAGTCTAAAATTTTGTGTTGAGTTGTAGTTAAAGATTTTGACATATTTATTACTCGAATTAATCTTTCATGAAATATAATTACTTATCATACTACCATACATTTGTATGGTAAATTAAAAAACAAATATAATTTTGTCAATGATGAATTTTTGAAAATTTATTTTACTCTTTTAGTTTATATTCTGTTTTGAATAAAAAATGTTTTTCTGTTAAATAAAACCTCAACTATATTTTTTTATAATTGGAAAAAGAGGACTTAAAAATAATCTGATAATGGTTCATGAAACATAAATTTCCTAAAATTACTTGGCAGCACTTCAAGAATTTATCTAAAAAAGAGAAGCTCAAAGAATATTTTCATAAAATATTTTCTGTGAGTAAAGATCCTAGAAACTTTGCCTTTAGTGTTGCTATTGGTATTTTTATTGGACTTTTCTTCCCTATGGGTTTACAAACAATTTTTCTTTTACCTATCTCGATTTTACTTGGATGCAATTTGTTTATCGCTTGGCTTTTTACTTTTATAAGTAATCCGATAACTATAATTCCAATTTATTTTTTCGTTTTTAGGATTGGTGAATTAGTTACAAGCTTGGAAATTTCTCAAATAAAAATAGAAATACTTTTAAATGAAATGACACTTAAAAGTATATTCGATTTGGGTAAAGAGGGATTATTAATTTTCTTCAGTGGTGCTTTTGTTACTGCTCTTTTTTCAGCTTTTTTAGCATATATTATTTCATTTCAAATAATGAAGATATATCTTAAAAAATATAATTAAAGCATAACTTTATTTAGACTAGTGATAATTTTGTCGCGTAAAACCGGTTTTGAAATAAAATCATTAAATCCGGCGGCAATAAAATTATCTCTGTCTCCCGGTAAAACATAAGCTGTAACTGCAACAATTGGGACATCTTGATAACCGGGAATTTGTCTGATAAATCTCAATGTATCTAAGCCGTTATATTCCCCTTTTAGATTTATGTCAAGTATAATAAAATCAAATTTTTTCGATTTTATAAGTGGAAGCGCATCTTCAAGTCCGGTTGCATAACTTATTGATTTCAGATCCTTCATTTGCACTTTGAATAATGTTTGAGATTCAAATTGATCTTCAACATATAAGCACTCAAGTTGAGTAAGATCAAGTTTTTTCTCTTCCACTTCTTCAACAATATTCATTTCTATAGGTTGATTACTTATCTTTTTTTCTTCTATGAAAGGTTTGCTATAATTTTCTAATTTTGGTTCTGCAATTGGTTCTAAGGTTTCCGTTTTTGTTTCAATTTCAAACGGCATAATTATTTTGAAATCATCACTAGATGACGAATCAATTTCTATGCTTAAACTTAAAACTTCCAATAATTTTCTTATAAGTCTGATACTAAATCTAGAAACTCCAAATTTCCTTTTAAGCTCATCTTCTTTTTCACTGAAAATACTTTCCAAACCTTTTGCCAAAAAGGAAGAAATTCCATTTCGTTCATCGCGAATAGAAATAAAAGCATGATCAGAATCATATTTTGAAGCAGATAAATAAATGCTGTCGTTCTTAGTAATTTTTATTGAAATAGTAAGCAGAAGATTCAAGAAACTTAAAAGCCTTTGTCTATCAGAATTAAATTCCAGTGAAGAAGAAATTTTACCATAATTTAATTCTGTTTTTTCATCTCTACTAACTTTCTTAACCGAGTCTTCAATTTCATGTATTAAATCAACAAATCTAATTTCAGATTTGCTTAATTTAAAATTATCTGCAATTAAAGAAGCATATTCAGCTGCAGAATCCATAAGCATCATAAGGTTTTTATGATTTTCTTTAATTATTTGCGAAGCTTCTAATTGGTCTTTATCAGGATTATTTACACTTTCAACTAATTCTTGAGCAAATCCAATTATTACATTTATCGGAGTAAGCAATTCATGAAATAAATTTGATAAAAAGGAAGTATCAAAACTTTGCGTATTATTTTCTGCTACAACTTTAATTTCTCTTTTTTGTTCTTTTGGTTCTTCTTTTAAATTAATTGTAAGATTATATGATTCTACATTTCCTTCATAATTAACAATTGGGAACGCGTTTATTTCCGCATCAATTTCTTCATTAGTATAAGTTTTTACTTTGCTTTTTACTTTTTTCCCTTCTTTAACATCCGCATGAAAAATTGAAGAATTAATTACAGCGCGTTCGCCGTCAGAAACTAAACTTAAAATAGATTTCCCAATTATGTCGTCATATCTGTAGCCTAAATTATTTACAACAGATTTATTTACATAAGTTATGAAACCATCTTGATCAGTAAGAACAATTGGATCAGAAGTAGTTTCAAATGTAGCTTTGAATAATTGAATTTCCTTTTCGCGTTCTAATTGAGGAGTAACATCTTTAATAATGTTAAAGTGAGTTTTTTTGCCGTTAAACTCAATTGTAGATTTGCTTATTTCCACAAGAACAGATTTGCCATTTTTTCTTTTATGACGCCAAGGACCGCTAAATTCGCCGGAACTGGTATTTTTATTTTTCGAATTTTCAATTAATGTTTGAATATCTTCAGGAGCATAAAGATCCGTTAAATCCATTTGCAGGAATTCATCACGAGTATATCCATACATTTTTAAGGCAACGGCATTAACTTCTAAGAAACGCAAGTTATCTATATCGTAAATAAAAATTGCTTCCGGACTTGTATGCATTATTACATCATACATTTTTTTATTCGCTTCAATTTGTGATTGATTATATAATTTGCTGTCAAACAGCAAAAGTACAAACTTTTTTTTTTCGGAATTTACTTTATAGTAAGAAACTTCTTCAGAAATATCAAAGAATTCCGGTTTTATTTCTGTCATATTTCTTACTTCAAGCTTATCAGAGTTCCAAAATTGTTGAATTTTATTTATTGTTCCATTAGAAAAAAAATCTTGTATCGAAATTTGATCAAAATTTTTATTTGAACTATAAAAATGTTCGCTAACTAATTCAATTTTATTCTCTTCATTAATAAGCATTAAAGGATAAGGAAATTTTAGTAAAATCTCTTTATTAAAATTTGATATTTCTGCAATTTCTTTTTCAAAAGAGAAACAAACAATTGCCTCTACTTCATTTTCAAAGTTAAGGAGTGGAATTTTTGCTAGAGCAAGTTCCTTTTCCTCAAAATTTACTCCTTCAATTACAATTAAGTTTTTGCTTTGAAGAACGTGATCATCAAAAATAGAAAACTCATTTTTTATTTCAGTAGATACTTTAGTGTGAAATAAATCATTAGCCAAAACTATTTTTTCTTTTCTATCTTTTATCCAAAACAGATGACTGTATTTATTAATTTCATTTTTTAGTTTCGATTTTGCAATTATTGTAAAAGGATAATTTTCTTCAATATATTTCAAAGTACCTAGAAGGTTTTCATCTTGCAAGACTTCTTCTATTTCAGAAATATTAATTTTTACATAATTACTTTTGTTTGGTTTTTCTTCATTTTGCTGCTTGAAATAAACTAAATATTTTTCTTCTTCTATTAAATTCAGAATAAAAATTTTATAATTAATTCCGTTTAGTAGAATATTTCTATCCGATTCATATTCATAATTCTCAGTATTTTTTAGATACTTAATTCCCTCTTCAATTCTGGAATAAATATGATTATTTACTAAAACATTTTCATTATTTTTTTCGAAATAATTAATTGCAGCATCATTTTTATAATATATTGATAATTTATCATCAACAATTATTGCCGGATAATTTACTGCACTATTTATAAAATTATATAAAGTTTCTTTTATAAGCATTATTGAGTTGGTACTGTAACTTGTACTTCATTAGAATAATTAGAATATCCGTTTGAGAATCTTGCTCTTACTCGGTAAATATATGTGAGACTAGGAGAAGCATTAGTATCATTAAAATCAATAACACCTCCCAAACCACTTTGAGCACTTAAAATTTGATAAACAGAAAAAGCTGTATCAAAACTTCTTTTTCTTTCTAATTCATAAACTACTTCATTATCATAAGGATCATTCCATTGGAGGCTAACTTGAAGATTTGTTAAGTTAGTTATTACTAAAGTTATATCGGAAGTTACTGTTGAAGAAGTGCTGACTTCGTTTGAAAAGTTAGAAAAGAAAGTACCTCTAAAAGACCTAACTTTTAAGAAATATTGGCTGCTTGGATTCGAAACAAAAAATCTGTCTGCCGTAACATTAGCGGCATAAGTTTTTGCAAGAGCATAAGTTCCCTGTGATGTTTCTTTAGTCCACAATTCAAAACCATCTTCATCATCAGAATTATCAGTCCAAAATACGCTATATTCACCGACAGATCCGGTAACAGGAAGAACCGTTACATTGCTTGGAGCTAAAGGAGCAACTTCTATTACTCTGGCACTATCAATATTAGAATAATTTGTAAAAAATCCTTCTGTTGAGCTGTGTCTTGCTCTGTAATAATAAACATTGCCCGCAGTTACATTAACATCAATTAAAGAATCTACGTCAGTTGCGCTTGAACCGATTGATTCAAAATTTGTAATACTATTAACGCTTCTTTCAACTAAAGTACCGTTTTCTAAAGCAGTTTTATCTTGCCATCTAATTAACACATTTTTCTTACTTACTCTAAAGCTTGCAACTAAACTTGTTGGAGCAGGAACATCCACATAGGAAGTTGTTAAAGTAACAATATTTGACCAAACACTTTGAGAGCTTTCTGTAAACGAAGCAATTCTATAACTGTAAGTCGTTCCTTGAAGAAGACTTCCGTCAATATATTCTCTTTCTAAAGGACCGGTAATTGTTATTTGAACAAAATCAGCTGAAGTAGGATCAGTTCTTTGTATTTTGAATCCAAGAATATTTGCACTTTGAGCAGTTACTGTCCAAGAAAGTCCGATTGAAGAAGCGCCAAGAATTTCTCCGGATAATACAGGACCGCTTATTGTGCTGACTTCATTACTAAAAGCTGATGTACCATATTGGTTTCTTGCACGAACTTTATAGAAATAATCCAATACAGGGGAAAGATTTTCATCATTTGTGGAGATTGTATTTTCGCCTAAAGTTTTAAACAAATTATATGTACCATCGGAACCTACTTTTCGCCATAACTCAAAAGAAGATTCGTTTGATGAACTATCATCCCAAAAAAGATTTACTGTTCTATCGTTAATTTTTGTAAGCACTAAGTTTGCAGGAGGTTTAGGAGGATCTTTAGATTCAGATACAAAAATATTTTCTTTAACATCACTTGTAGTTATAACGCCTTCTGCACTATAAACATTAACATAATAACTAATTTTTGTGTTAACGAGTGAAGAATCAATATTTAATAACAAAATTGGATTTGTACCATCACTATTTTGACTGAATTCTTTTTGAAATACATCATTGAGCCAAACTTCATATTTACTTAAACCGGTACTATTTCTTCCGGCACTGGCTTCATATTGAATTGTATTTTGACCAACTTGAACAGTATCTCCGTCATCCGGAAAGATTAATCGTATTGTTGGTGCAGAAGAACTGCTGCTTTCTGTAATTGTGTCAACACAACTAATTAGGAGAATAAAGAAACTGGTAAGGAACAATATTTTGGCTAAAAATTTCACTATAATTTTCCGTATTAAAAATCAGCTGTCAACGTTTTCAAAATCTAGAAGATATGATCTAGTTTCACCAACATCTAAATCTTCAACATACAAATACAAAGTACTTGTTGGAGCATCAAATGAATATTCAGGGATTTCTGTATTAATAATGTCAGATGAAATTTCAATATTTTTTATGTTTTTATTCAAATTTAATTCTACTACAAAATCAACATTTTCTCTTTTAGTTGGATTAGAAACTTCAACAGCAATTCTTCTTTTACTTCTTGTTTCGTATCTAATTTCTATTCCGCCTCTTCTCAACCACCATCTGGAAAGTTCATCTAAATTAGTTATCCAAAATTTATTATCTCGTAAATATTTAATAATTGTATTCATTACATTCACATTTTCCGGACGCAATTGATAATCCGTATGAACTTTAAATACGAGTAAACCGCCTTCAAATTTTATTCTGTCAATATCTTCTTCATAAGTATATCTTTGGAAATCAATATCATTTAACCCATAATCTCTTATAACTTTATAATCATCACGAGCAGTTTTAGTAATTACCATTATAGGTTTGCCATCACGTATTTCTACTTTGGGAACTGAGCGGTCAGTTAGTGAATCCGTTAATAGGAATCTCATATTGTTTTTTCCCATACCTTGCAAAGTATATTCATCATAAAAACCGAATAACGGCATTATAGATTCAATTGGTTTTCCGGCAATAGAGCTTAATGTATCACTTGCAAATGCAATATCAGCAAATTGAGCTTCTTTATCATAGAAAGAATTCATAGTATCTTCAAGAGAGAATAAAAATCCTACGTCTACAACAGCGCCAAATTCTTGAGTTTTGCTTAAAGTTTTTATGATGCTAGGATATTCAGCAGCTTTTAATGGGTCAACAAAATAAGTTGTTGTAACGTTATTTGACTTAAGAATTGGAAGTAAATTTAGCGCATTTTGAGGTTGTTCAGTAATCATTGGAACTATAATTGCCGCAGATTCATATGGAGCAGGCCAATCTTTCACATAAGCCGTTGGATTATAAGTTAACCAATTAATAGAATTTCTAAATAATCTATCAAAATAAATATAATCTTCTTGTTCTCCGACAACAGAATTCAGCTCAAATCCGTACCATACATATCTGCCTTTTCCATAAGTACCATAAGCAATACCGGCGCTTTTCTGAATTTCTTCTTGAACTAATCCTTTTTCTCTTCTGAAATTATACCAGAAACTTACTTGTGTTGTACGAGGTTCAACAATTTCCACATAAATAGGTCTATCCCATGTTGCAATATTTAAGGAATATCCGGTTGGTATTCCGGCAGTTAAAGGAAGATTTCCTCTAAGTGTGTGTCTTTTTGTAACTTCCTCAGGTTTAATCTCTTTGTTAAATTTCAATCCGAAAACTTCGGTAACAAAACTCCAGCCTCGCCATTTAGCTTCATCAGAATAAGTTGCACTTCCGCTTGTTGCAAAAACGCTTCCTCCCTTTTCAATATATTTTTTAATTTGAAGAATTTCTTTGTCACTTAAAGATTTTGAACCCGGTAAAACAATAGCTTTATATTCGTAATGCTCTCCTAATTCTATTGTCTGATCACTTATAATATCATAAGGGAATTTATTAGCTCTTAGGAAATTTTCCCAAGTATCAATATTATCGCTTAACCAAGTGCTTCCTTCATCAAGCATATTTTGAGTGTATTGGGAATAAAGAACAGCAATTTTATTTCTCTTATCAGCAGCTGATATTTGCAAATTTTCCGGAGTTGGAAGAATTTCGGGAACCTTGTAATTTCCATAAACATTTTTGATAACAAGCATAAAAATGAGAATGCCGGCAAAAAGCAAAACCATTCCGCTTAAAAATATAATAAGGTAATTAACCCTTAAACCATATTTGCCACGTTTTACCGCCATCTAAGTGGTTCTTCTTTCTTTTTATTTTCTACTTTTTTTAATTCAGCCGAGCTATCAGTTGTATAGCGAGAAAATTTTCTTCCTTGAGAAGGTCTTTCAGATTCCATTGTCTCTCTGCTGGTAGGTCTCTGATATTTAGTTTCAACATAAGCACCACTGGATGTAGATGGAGAAACAAATGTTGGTCTCATTTCCGGTCCGTCATTTTCACGAACATCAGAATACCTTCTAGTTTCATACATAGTTTCTCTCGTTGGTGCTCTTTCTTCAATTATTGTTCTTCTTGTTGTTTCACCTTGAGCACCTACTAATTGAACAGGAGCAACTAATTCACCCGGAATTGCAGAAGGTTGAGCAGATTGTGCGGTTCTACCTTTTCTTTCTCTAATTTTGTAGAGAATATATGCACCAACAGCAAGTATAAAAGTTGATATTGTTGCAACAAGAATAATAAGTGATAGAATTGGAATTAATTCCATTTTATATCTCCAATAGATTTATTTTTTAGCTAATGCAGGCGATGGTACTCCTGCTGCCGGTTTTTTCTGATTTCCAAAACCAACTCTTTCAAGTTTTCCCCAATCCATCTTTATCCCTATAAATTCTTCTATTGTAGCCATTGCTTTTGTAACATCAATAAATACAATGAAAATTAATCGGTATATCAAAGCATAAGGTACAAGTCTGAATTCTTCTTTTTCGGCAGCAATACAATAAATAGCCGCCATTAAATCCAGAACCATAATGCCGACCCACCAGAAAAATACTAGACTGGACATTCCATAAAATAAAGCGACGACGATAAAGAATAAATTAGCAAAAATATTCATTGCAGGCCAAATTAAAGCTTCATAAAACATTGACCATAAAATTAAAGTATTATTAAAATTTAGTGTAGGATTTATAATATGCTTTTTATGTTTTCTAATAGCTTGAAGAATTCCGCGTGTCCAGCGGTATCTTTGTTTAAGCAATTGAAATAGTTTTACAGGAGCTTCCGTATAAGCAACACAGCTTGGTTCATAATGGATTTTCCATCCTTTTGCTAATACTTTAAGAGTCATATCAGCATCTTCAGCAAAAGTATCGCTTGAGTAAAAACCGGCATCCCTAAGAGCTTTTTTTCTAAAGATTCCAATTGGACCTGGAATAATATTTACCATTTTAATAAATCCTTGCGCACTTCTTGCAAGGTTCAAACCTTCAATATATTCTAAAGCTTGAAGATCTGTTAAAAATCTTTTTCTATTCTCAATTTTTACGTTTCCTGCAACTGCTCCAATTTCGGGATCAACAAAATGGCGTAATCCCATTTTTAGTGTATTACTAGATAATTGAGAATCTCCATCCATACATAAAACAAAATCTGCTTCGGAATATTGAATTCCAGCATTAAGCGCTTTTGATTTTCCGCCATTTGGTTTATTGATTAAGGAAACTTTCACAAGGCTGCTTTGCCCTTGCCTATATCCAACAAGCGTTTCGGCAACTTCTGCAGTATTATCTTTAGAACCATCATTTACAATAAGAATTTCATAGTTAGGATAATCCAATTCTAATAAAGAGGTAATGGAATCAGCTAAAACTTTACCTTCATTAAAAACCGGGACTATAATTGAGACAAATGGAAAATAACCATCTTTCTCTTCAACCGTATATTTGGTTATGTAAAGGTAAGCCATAATAAGAATTGAGAAATATCTGAATAAAAGTACAAACAGAAAAATCACTAACGAAACTATTGACGAATAAACAAAAAGACCGCTCCAAGAAAGAACTGTTAAAGGAAGTGTAAATAAAATAACGAGCAATAATACAACCGAAAGAATACCAGATACAATAATTGTACGAAGTTTTTCTTTCCCCTCATTTCTTTGAGGAGGTTTTATTTCCCTGTTGTCTAAAACAACTTGTAATTTTTCTATTTTTTGTTTTGGTTTCATATTTTATGCAAATTCTCAATAAAATAAGTCAATAACAGTGCCATTATAAAAATTGATATTTTGTACTATTTTCTAAATAAATATTTTTCATTACGTCTTATTTTGATACACATTCTTTAATCTAATCACTTATCAAAATAATTTGGTTTGAATATACTATAATATTTAAGCTATTGCAATAAAATAAGTTAAACAATATTTCTAAAGTAAATTCACAATAAAACCAACCTAAGTTACTAAATTACCAAACTGACCAAAAAGCTATTGCATAAATTGAAGCAGAATTATATCCAGTATTTTCTCTGAAAGAACTATTCAAAAATCCGTTTAAGTTGACTCTAAATTTATTATGCGGCGTCCATGTTAAACCTGATGATAATTGTCTTAATACATAATCATTCTGTGGAACGTAACCCAGTTTACCTTCTATAAACCAATCCCATTCCTCTTCTTTAATTATCTGCCAGCGCGCTATTAGGCTGTGAGCGGTAAAGTTTTGAGGAGTATAATAAAGTGGTATTGTATATTTAAAATCGGCAAATTCAAATTCGTAACCAAATTCTAATTCTTCATAAAATCTTCTTAAAACTTTTATGCTAAATAAATTTCCTTTATTTGGAGCATAAGTTGTAATTGGATTTGCAAAAGTGTCTGTATAGCCATCAACAGTTAAATATTGATAATAAGAAATAAATCTTAAAACTTCATTTGGATGATAAAATCCATCTATTCTAAATGAGTTTGCTCTAAGTCTTATTCCAACCAATGTGGGAGAATATAAAATTGTAGCTGCGTCACTACTTAAAAAATTTGCCTGCAAGCCCCAATGATCTTTTTCTTCATAAGATGCGCCAAGTTCATAATATTCTTGATTTATTAAGCTAGGATTATATTGTCTTCCGTAACTTCCTCGTATAATAAATTTATCCGATGGTCTTATAAATAAATTCCCTTTGAATAAATTAAAATCAAGTCTAAAAAACGAATTCCATAAATGATTTCTTAAAAATGTAGCACCAACAGAAATATATGGAAGCAAGCCTGTTTCAATAGATCCACCGTAATATAAATACTGGAATTGTAAATCATCAACAAAATAATATGCCGTTGGAGTTAAAACCATATATGACAGCATATTATCTGAAATCCATCTAAAAGCATTATCAAAAGCATTTGGTTCTTTTGGAAGCCAATCAATTCTTTGTTGAATATCCCATTCTTCAGGTGCAGTATCTTCAATCATTTCATATTTTTCTAACGCTCTGTCATATTCTTGATTTCTTGTATAAATATCACCTAAATAAAGAATAACTTCTTGATCGGTAGAATCTTCCGCATATAAAGTTTCAAATTCATTTTGAGCATTTTGATTGTCTTCCATGTAATAAAGAATTTTTGCTTTATTCTTTGCAGTTTCATAAGTATAGTCTTCACTAAGAATTTGATCATATAAATCAAGTGCGCTGTAATAATCTTCTGCGCAGACATAAATACTTGCCAACTCAGTTTTGAAATCAGTATCTATTGGTAAATCCGTGCTATCCATATATGTAAGGAAATAAGGAATTGCTTCATCGCATCTGCCTTCATTTACTAAAGCTCTGGCATCTTCTAAACGCGTAATTATTGCGTCTCTTCTTCTTCTTTCATTATCGGCATCAATAAGACTTTGAAGAGTTATTAGATCAGGATTTTGAGGATCAATTGATCTAACTCTATTTGCATATTCTTGAGCAGATTCAACAAAACCTTGCTGCAGATATAAAGAACCCAAGGCAATTAAACCATAAATATTATCTGGTTTTTGAGAAACAACTTCTTCTAAATTTTGCTGAGCACTTTCTAAATCTCTTTTTAACCAAACTCCCAATTGACCAGCAAGCAATTTGTATTCATAATTATTTGTATTATCTTCCTGAACAACTTGAGTGGCTTGCTCGTAAGCATTATCAAACAGTCTGTCATAGGATAAAATTCTGGCGTAATAAAACCTTGCTTCGGTGTCGTTGGGAACGATATTTAAATATTCATTTAATATTTCTTCGGCTTCAACATAATTTTCCATATTAGCATATTTTTGAGCAATTGCTAAAACCGCTTCCCTATTGGTTGGATCAGATTTGAGATCAGATGTAAGTTGTTCAATTTTTGTCTGAAAATCACCTTGTCTATATTCTTCAATTCTTTCATTTAAGGAAATATATCTATCATCATCTTCATAATTAGTTTTAAGATATTGAATTTGCTGATATGCTTCTTCAAATCTTTCTGCTTCTAATAATTGTTCAACAAGGAAAAATCTGCTTTCATCATCATTAGGATCTTTTTTTACTAATCTATAATATCTATCAACAGGATATTCTCTTTCAAATGATCTAGGAGATTGAAGAGTTAAATAACCATCACGTCTTGCTAAATCAAGTCCGTCTCTAGCTTCTATAAAAAAAGGTTTAATAGCCAGTGCGCTTTCAAAGGCATTTTCCGCATTTTTATAATTGCCGAGCCACATTGTAAAATATCCGTATCGGCTTAGTATTCTCCAATCATCAGGATATCTGTCCGCATATTTTTTTAGAATTTTTTCGCCCTTAACAATAGAACCTGTGTGGGATAAAATTTCAGTATATCTAATTATTTCATCCGGAGAAGCATTATCATCCCGTTCTAAATATTTATCATACCAAAGTTCAGCATCTTTCCATTCTTCAAGCCATCTGTAGGATTTTCCAATTTCTAAATAATTAAATGCTCTATAAGGATCGATAGCTATTTCACGTTTATAACCTTCAATTCTTTTGTAAAGAATCGGTCTCCAAATACTCCATATTCTATCAAGATTTTTTTGATGTTCAGGATTGGAAGGATCTAAACGAACTGCGCGTCTGAAATCGAGAACAGAAAATTGATATTGTTCCTTTTTTTCAAAACACAATCCTCTAAGATTATAACCGCTTGCTTCGCGGGCATTTGAGGAAATATATTTATTCAGAAGATCGATAGCTTCTTCATATCTACCATTCTGCATGTGTGAAATTGCCTGCCTTTTCATTATCTCATTCATTTTTTGAGCTAATAATGACGGAGTAATAAAAAGCAAAGCAAGTATCAATATGAGTTGCACCCTCTTCATGAAACCTTTGCTTTTATTTTTCTAATTTAATGGTAGATATAGATTTTCTTTTTTTAATAAAATGTTAAACATATCCTCTGAATTTATGTAGTCTTCAGAAACCGGAATTGCAAAATAAGATATGTGCCCTAGTATTTTTTTCAGATAAATTGGATCATGGCTAGGTAAAAAATGCTGCATTTTTTCAATGATCTGAGAAACACTATTATTATTACTTCTTATTAACATTACTAAAATTTGATTCTTTATAACACAAACTTTGTCCTTTTTTTCAATTGAATAAAGAATTGAATTTTTCAATTGATCTACAGTTAATAATTCTTTTGTTACTGCCGCTTCATCAAGTTTGAAACTGATTAAATGGAATTGCTGACCGGTACTTTTATATAATGCAATTTGATTATTTAGAATTAGCGAAAAATCATTTTGCGAATAAATATTAGATATTTTTAATCCATCATCCTTTGGAGGATTGATTTTAATTTCCGGTTTTAAATTTTTCTTTTCTGTTTCTTTTATTTCTTGTTCATATTTATTATGTATTGTTTCATTTCGTAATTCTTCAATTCTGCTTGATGAATCTTCAATTTCCTTTTTCTTCTGAGGAGAAGGAATTTCTATTGAGATTCCTTTATATGGTTCTATTATATATTCCGAAGAAAACTGACCTTCAGTATGACCTACATTTGGACTAATAATTACAGTGCCACCGTGAAAAACACCATTTAATTTTTCTGCATGTTTTTTCAAAAAGACAATTCCGGTAACATATTGGGAAATTCCGTCAATAATTTCTTCTGCTTTTTTTGTAGCTGGTTCACCAACAACAAATAAGCTAGTTATATTTAAATCTTCCACTTGTTCTAAAGTCTTAAGGAAGGAGTCTTTTAACAAATCAACATTTTGGAAACCAATGTAAGGTGTAAGTTCATCAAAAATAATTCTACTTGGATTATATTGATTTACAACAGTTACAATATCATTTAAGTATTCAATTAAATATTGGTCTGGATTGTATAATTCATAAATATCATTTGGCGGAGCAACACGAACCACAATAATTTTATTTTGATTCATGTAATTTTGTATATCAAAATTTATTGATGCAGCCTGAATCATTAAATCTTTTGGTCGCATATTTGTAAAATACAAACAAACTTCATTAGCTTTTGCAGATTCAATTGCAAACTGCAATCCTAATAATGTTCGTCCGGATTTTCGAGGTCCAATTAATAAATAACTTCCGCCTCTATATATTCCGCCCCACTCTTTATCAACTAAACTAAAACCAGATTTTATTAAACTTATTGCGCCTTGCATATTTATCCTCTTAAATCTATTTGTTTTATTCCAATTACTGTGCCGTTATTAAAATTGTACCTAATAGCTGTTTTTAATAATGTTAACTGTATCATAAAGAAACAGTATCTCAATTTGAATCTTATCTTCTGCTTGAATAGTATCCCATTACAAAAATTGCTGTTGCATTTGCAACAATTGTAGGTTCATTTGCAATATAATCATTACGGTCATCTCTGTAATAATATTCTTCCGTTTGAAATCTTGCATAAGGATCATAAGTTTCGTATTCAATATTATAATTTTTCAATAATTCTTTAGGAGCCGGACCTGCAGCAAATCCTCCCGGCAATACCATTTTTTTAAGATAAGCAATTTGATGATGAAGGTTTCTAGAATATTCTTTCCCGATTCTAGAAATAAAACTAACTCCCCAAGGATTTCGGCCAAGGACAAAATCTCTTTGAAGAACTGCTAAGGAATCATAATTACTATTATGAGTAATTTTTTCGTAAAGGATATGATGAAGCGAAATTCCCATTAAAGTATGGTTTGTACCCCAAGTTGGACTTACACCGTTATCAAAAGTATTAATTTTTGCATTTTCATTGAAAGCGTCTAAGCTTTCTTTAATAAAATTTGCATAAGCTAAATCATATTTTGCCAATCGATAATGGGAAAGAACATTTACATTTCCCCAGCTCCACCAGTTTTCTGATCCGGCTTCTGTGGCTAATTGACGAGCTTCAGAATAGTAATCTCCTTTTTTAGTTGATTCATAAAGTTCCGCTGCACCAAGGGCTAACTTCCCTTTAAATTCACTATCAACATAATAACCGGTTCCGCTTTTTGCTATATCGGGAGCAAACTTTCTTTTACCAAAAGCCTTCTCAGCTGCATAAAGACATTGATCAGCATACTCCTTATAATGAAATTTATCTCTCCAAATCCTTGAACCTAACGCAAGAGCGGCAGTATAAATACCAATTAAGTTTTTACCTGTTCCTAAAAAAGCGGGTCTATCAAAAGCTAAAGGATCATCTTCAGGAAGTCTCCATCCAACTTCTTGATCTCTTTGATCTTGAATTTGCACAGTAAATAGATTTTTTTCGAATTGTGCTCTTAACAGCCAATCCAACCCAATTTTTGCTTCTTCTAAAATATCGGGAACGCCATCTCTGTTATTATCAAAACTAAATTTATCGGGTGCAAATTCATATGAGAATAACATCATATAAGTGGTGAAAGAAATTGTATTTAGAAATTTTGCATAATCGCCGGCATCATGCCAGCCGCCGGTAACATCAATTTGATGTTCTATTATTTTATCGCCGTCAATAAGTTTATGTGAATCAGCTTTATGACAAACTTCATGAAATTTAGGATCTGTATAACCACATCTTTGAACCGGATAAAATTTCATTAATTCATCAACAACTCTATGATAAAGATTATATCCAATATTAAAATCGTAAGATCGGCTCCCTTCCACTTCTAAGTAATAAATACCTGTTGTTATTACTTCACTAAATTCAATTTTATAAATATGTTCAAATTGTCCGTAAGATTCATTTTCATTTAGCAAAGCTTTTTTCAAAATAATTTCACTGTTTGATTTATCCCTTAACTTAAATTCTTTATTTGATAAATCAATATTAGTTATTACTACAGCCGATTTATAATCTTCAGGAAGAAATCCTAGTTGATTAACTCTAATAAATATTTGACCAAATGTTAAAGTTGAAAACAAATTAAGAAGAAGAAAGTATTTCATAATAGTCCTATGTCCAATTATAAGAAAACCCTCACAAAGAGGGTTTTGAAAATTAATTTAAGTTAGTCATACTAACTTTTATCCTTTTCTGGAAAAGTTGTTCCAAAAATATAATCCCACGCTGGCTGGCTGACACCAAATCCTTTATCAGAATGTTTATAATGATGAAGCATATGATGATTTTTTATTACAAGCCAGAATTTACTTTTCACGTTAAAATGGTGAATTGCATAATGAGTAATATCATAAAACAAATATCCGGTTAAAAATCCAACAAAAAAAGGATTAACCAAAACTTCACCAATTGCATAATAAAAAAGAATAAAAAACAAACTTGCTAACGGCAAACTAATACCCGGGGGCATTACTAATCTTTTTGAATCCTTTGGATAATCATGATGAACACCATGAAACATAAAATGAAGTCTTTTCCCAAAATCACTTTTTGGTTGAAAATGGAAAATAAATCTATGAAGGAAATATTCTGTAAAAGTCCAAATTAAAATCCCTAAAATAAAATATAGACTTATTCTGCCGAAAGATATCTCAAAAATAAAAGCGCTTCTATATAAGAAATAAGAAATTATGGGAATAAAAAACCACAAAGGAACAGTCCAATGAACTTTTGACAATTTTTCTAATAAATCATTTTTAAATATTCTGACTGTTTCATCTTTGTTTGAAACGTACAGTTTTGCCATAACTTTGCCCTTTTATACTGAAACTAAATATAAAAAAAGATGAACTCTTTTAAAATACATTCTAATTACTTAAATAGATCTTCAACTTCTACAATATTTATTTTTTCTTTATCGATTTTCAATTGATAGTCAACTATTTTTTTATCCTCTTCTAGAACAGATTCCGGTTTTGCTGTGCTGTATTCAATTGGTGATGTAGTATTTTCTACCAAACTATTCTTAAAGGATTCTGCATCTTTTGTAATAATTGCAATTTTCAAATTATCGTATTGCAGATTTTTTTTGATTGCATTATTTACATCTTCTAGAGTAATTTCATCCATCATTTTTCTAAATAATTCTAAATGGCTTCCATTTATTCCGTAAAATTTATCATCTATTGCATAACCAAGTCTCGATGAAGTAGTTTTAGCAAAATTGAGAACATATTTTCTTAGAAAATTTCTTGTCAGCTCGAAATTTTCTTTTGTCATTCCGTTATCAACCAATAATTGCAGTTCTCTTAGAGCTGTGCGTAAAACGAAATGTCTTGTTTCGTTTGGAACAGGTCTAATCCAAATTTCAAAAATTTGTTGTTTCCTAGAAACATTTGACGGAGGCATTTGATAAGAGCCGCCATTTGGAAAGTTTTCAATATAACTATAATCGCCATAATTCAAACCACGTTCTTCTCTAATAATTTGATAAAGATGCGAACTAGAATTACGATGTTCACCAAACCATGAATTTGCAATTGCGAGTGCATACCATTCTTTTGTACCACGAACTAAATCAATCGGAAATCCCATTGAAATTGCAGTTGCCGGAGCATCTTTTTCAATTAACGTAAAATTCAGTCCATCAATTTTTTCCGGTTGGGGTTTAGGTAATTCTTCAACTTTTACATCATTTAATTTAGACAAATCATTTTGTAATTTTTCAATCAGTTCAGGATTGTAACCGCCGCCTAATCCAATTACAAAATTATTTTTTGAATAATATTTATTATAAAAATCTCTTATATCATCTAAAGTAATATTTTCAATTCCGCTAATAGTACCAACGCTTATATGCCCATAAGGAGTATCATTAAAAATATTATTATATAATACAGCTTTCCCTAATTCTTCGTCACTTGAATATTTTAAAGTGGTATTTAGGTAATTAAGTGTGCGCTGTTTTAATCTAGTAAAATCCTCTTCCTTAAAGGCTGGATTTAAGATCGCATCAATAAATAAAGGATAATATTCATCAAGATTATCTTTGTGGACTCTTCCATTAAAAATTGTCATTTCAACTGAAGAATTGCATGAATAGCCAGCAGCTAACGGAAATAATTTTTCAAGAATTTGATTATAGTCATTGTTATTAGTTGCACCTTCAGAAATTAGGTCGGCCGTAAGTGCGGCTAATCCTTCTTTTCCTTTAGGATCATTTTGAGAACCAACTTTAAACCATATTTTGAAAGAAATTGTCGGGTCATCTTTTACAGGTAACAGCACTAAATTTTCATCTTTCATGTTTGAGCATCCAATAAGAATTGCAGATAGAGCAATTATTGAAATTATTTTTTTTAACATATTACTTTCCCCCCTTCAATGTAACTATGGTTCTTTGTGATTCATCAAAATACTTGTTTGCTGTTTTTTGAATATCTTGTGGAGTTATTGTTTCCATTACCGCAAACATTTCATCTATGATATTCAAATCCGGCGTATAAGTTAAATATGTCGGTAAAGCTGAGGCTACACTTGAAGGACTATCCAAGTTCATTAAGAAAGAATATTTAATTCGCTTTTTAAGATCGTTTAATTTCTTTTCATCAACTAATTCTATTTTGAATTTATCCAATGTAGAAACTATTTCATTTTTCACATAATCAATATCATTTTCATTTTTGATCATTGTATAAATACTTAATAATCCGGGATCGCGATTATACCCAAAATCTGCACTAACAAATTGAACTTTTTGTTCATCTAAAACTAGCTTCTTATAGATTTCACTAGTTTCACCAAAAGCAAGATCTTCAAATAATGACGCGGCAAAAATGTCTTTGTTATCAATATCAAACTGATCGCCTTTATGAGCAATAACCATCAATGGTAAAGTTCTTCCTTGAAATGAAACTTCTTTTTCTCTTAATCCCTTTTGTTTTGGTTCGGTTGGAATATCCGGTGCTTCGTAACCGCTTGTCCATTCTCCGTAATAATTTTTTGCAAGTTCTAAAGTTTTATCTGTATCAATATCACCAGCAATTAAAAGTACAATGTTATCCGGACGGTAAAATTTATTAAAAAACTTTTTACTGAATTCATATTGTTGAGGCATGATCATAATATCTTCAACAAAACCCATGGTTGTGTGTTTATAAGTATGTTTATCAAATGCAGTGTTATGAAGTGTTTCAAAGACAACCATCCATGGGTTAGTTATATTTTTCCTGTATTCGCCATAAACAGCACCGGCTTCAGTTTGGAACACTTGTTCGGAATAATTTAAGAATTGAAATCTATCAGATTCTAATTCCATAATTCTTTCTAAATCTTCTGATGCAAAACTCATGTAATAAACAGTTCTGTCATCTGTTGTATAAGCATTTCCATCCGCTCCCAGACTGGTAATAATGCTGTCTCTTTCGGGACCGGAATATTTTTCAGTTCCTCTAAACATCATATGTTCGAAAAAATGCGCAAATCCGGTTTTACCTTCTTCAACTTCATCGCGGCTTCCGGTTCTTACAATTGAATAATAAGAAGCTAATCCCGGCGAATTCATAGGGATTAATATTACTGTTAAACCGTTTTCAAGTGTAACTTGTTTATATTCATAAGGAAATACTTTGTCTTTAGCATTCAAAGCTAGAACCAGAATAAATATTAACACAATTATTTTTTTGATCATTTTTACCCCCCATTTTGTTAAACGAATTATTTATTTAACCCAATTCCAGGATTATCATTTAATATAACTCTTCCGTCAACCACTTCAACTCCTTTATAAGGATCATTACTAATTAAAAGGTTACCATCTAAATCTGCCCAATCTACCATTGGAGAAAGTTGTGCAGCAGCACTGATAGCACAAGAAGTTTCCGTCATACATCCGAGCATAACTTTCATATCCAGAGCACGAGCAAGATTAAGCATTTTATTTGCTTCCCGCATTCCTGTGCATTTCATTAGTTTTATATTTACACCGGAATAAACACCGTAAGCTTTTCTAACATCATCAAGTCGCTGAACTGATTCATCGCCAATTGTTGGCAGCGGTGATTTTTCTGTTAACCAAGCAATATCATCAATTTGATCTTTTGGCATTGGTTGTTCAATAAACTGAGTACCTCTTTCATTAAGCCAGTGGATCATTTCTAAAGCAAATTCTTTTTCCTTCCAACCTTGATTTATATCAACTGTTAAAGGCTTATCTGTTACTGAGCGAATTGTCTCAATCATTTCTTTATCTGTTTCTCTGCCTAATTTTACTTTTAGAATTTTATATTCTTCAGCCTCTTTAACTTTTTGTCTTACAACTTCCGGTGTATCAATTCCAATTGTAAATGAAGTATAAGGAGTTTTAGTTTTATCATATCCCCAAATATTAAACCAAGGCTGTTTCATAATTTTTCCGGTAAGATCGTGTAAAGCTATATCAACAGAGGCTTTTGCAGCAGTGTTCTTTTCATCAATCGAATCTATATAATCAAGAATAGTCTCCATTTCAAAAGGATTTTTAAATTGAGATAAATCTACTTTAGATAAAAATTTAGCAGCAGTTTCTTGCGATTCACCTAAATATGGAGGCATTGAAGCTTCGCCGTATCCAACAAATCCATCATATTCAATTTTAGTAAGCATTACAGGAGTAGTTGATCTTGAACTTGTTGCTATTGTAAATACATGTTTTAATTGCAAAGTGTAAGGTTCGAAAGTTAATTTCATTTTATTATTTCCCAAATTGAAATTTTTACTAAATCCGTGAATTTCATTTTTACTCACCAGAGCAGCACCGGTTAATAATGCCGAACTTTTAATAAATCCTCTTCTACTTTGATTCATACAATTCTCCGTTATAAAATTTATTCGTTTTAAATGTATTGATTCCAAATGTATCCAAAGAATTAAGAATTCTTTTTGCTCTAATAAATTGATTATATCTGAATTTACTGAAGTTATCTGCTTTAGGATCGAGACTGTTTATTTTTACTTTTCCAGACGAATGAATATATTCTCCACCACCTAAATAAATTCCGACATGAGTTACACGCTCTTTTTTATTTTCTTTTGCATGATCACCAAAAAAAAGTAAATCACCCGGCTCTAATTTAGAGAAGTTTTTGTCATGTGTATCAACTAATTCGCCCGTGTTTACTTGCTGAGAAGCATCTCTTTGCAAAATAATTCCATTCAATCTTAAAACAGTTTTAGTAAAACCGCTGCAATCTATTCCTTTAGTAGAAGTACCACCCCACAGATAAGGTATTCCCATAAATTTTTTCGCTGTATTTACAATTTTTTCATTTGTCACTTTTATGTTTTCATACCAAAGATCAAAAAGCTTTGCCTCATATTTCTTTACAAAAGCAATTCTTCCGTCAGGATATTCAACATTAAAAAATGTTTCATCTTCATCGATATATTTTAAAATATTTCCTGCTACTAAATCAGATACTCTAAATGAATTTTCAGATTTTTCTTTATAAGAAAACCCATAATCAGAAGTGAAAATTATTTTTTTAGAATTAACCCAATCATCATATTCCCCTTTATTCATGGGATAAAAACCATCATCATCCACCCAGGCAATATAATTATCGCTTGTTTGTATTCTAAACCAATAATTATTTTCTTCTAAAACTTTTACCGGATCACCTAAAAGTGCTTGTGTAGCTAGCTCTGCGGGATGTTTTGGATTGCTTCTTAAATTTGCTACTGAGATATTAATTATACCATAAATTTTTTCTTTTAATTCTCTTGACGGCAAAAGCTCTATTGAATAATCATTTGCTTTAACATTATTACTTTTTAGAAACTCCAAAAATTCATCAGCAGCTAATTTTTGATCTGTTTTTAGATGAATTTTTTCTTCCAGATCGAATTCAAAAATTGCGGTTCTTTTATCAGGCGCATATTTTTGTTTTATTTCAGTAAGTTTTGTTTCATAATTATTCATTGCATTCTCTTGTGAAATTATTAAAAGAGTGAAAAGTAAATAAATACCAATATTAACTATTTTCATGTTTTTTGTGCTTTTATGATTTGATTTTTTGTGAACATCTAATTTAATAAAAATAGAATCTTTTTTTTGATTTAATCATCAAATGTAACTGAAAAATTAAGGAGATTCTATGCAAACTGCTCAACCAAAAGTTATTATGTTTTCAACACCAACATGCAGCTTTTGCACAACAGCAAAAAGATATTTTAGAGAAAAAGGAATTAAATTTACTGATGTAGATGTTTCAAGAGATCAAAAAGCTGCACAAGATATGCAGAGGAAAACCGGACAAACGGGAGTTCCGGTGATTTTGATAAACAACAGACCAATTATAGGTTTTGACAAAAATAAAATAAATTCATTATTAAACATAAAATAAGAGGAAGTTATGAAACTTAAACCAATGGATGACAGAATTTTAGTAGAATTTGCTAAAGAAGAAGAAAAAACAGCATCCGGAATTATTATTCCTGATACAGCAAAAGAAAAGCCAAGAATGGGAGTTGTTGTTGCTGTTGGAACAGATGAAGATTTACAAGAAAAAATTAAAGTAGGCAACCAAGTTTTATTTGCAAAATATGGTGGCGAAGATATTGAATTTGACGGTAAAGAATATAAAATAATTCAGAGATCAGATATTTTGGCAGTAATCGAATAATTTTTTTTAGCTGATCAATAATTAATTTGATCAGCTTTTAATTCTTATTTTAACTTATCGTCAATTTAATTTCGGAAAGTATTGTTGTGATAGTTTTTGCAATGCTGCTTTTGCAGCATTTTGTTCAGCAGTTTTTTTATTCTTCCCTTCACCAATACCGTATTTTTCATCATTAATAATAACACTAACTAAAAATAGTTTATTGTGCTCAGGACCTTCTTCTTGAATAATTTTATATAATGGAGTGTTTAATTTATGGCTGTGTGTAAGCTCAAGCAATTGTCCTTTATAATTTTTATCAATTTGATGATTGCCCTTATTTAGACTGGGTTTAATAATATTTTCAACAACAAAATTTTTTGTATTCTCTAGACCAGTATCTAAATAAATAGCTCCAATAAGTGCTTCAAGTGCATCTGCTCTAATTGTTTTTTTACTATCTTCAATATTGGCATGGAAGCTTTCTTCAATTAACAAAAAACGGTCAATGTTTAATAAATTGGCTGCATCAGAAAGAGCAATTCTGTCAACTAATCTACTTCTAATTTTTGTTAATTCACCTTCATCATCTTCAGGAAAATTTAAAAAGAGATATTCAGCAACAATAAGATCTAAAACTGCATCTCCTAAAAATTCTAATCTTTCATTTGATTTACTTCCGGATGGTAATATTTCTAAATAAGATCGGTGAGTAAGTGCTTTTAGATAATAAAAATGCTTCTGGATTTTATAACCCAGAAGCTTTTCTATATCTTTTATTAAGTTCTCTTCTTTATTCGAGAGGTAATTTTTTGATTTCCAAAACTTTGAAAAATATTGGAATAAGGAACCCAAGGATATTAATCCTCATATTTTTTTAATAAAATACTTGAATTATGACCTCCAAATCCAAAAGTATTACTTAGAGCATATTTAATATTTCTTTCTTTTGGTTTTAGCGGAGTATAATCAAGATCACATTCCGGATCAGCTTCATTAAAATTTATAGTAGGAGGAATAATTCCGTTTTTCAAAGCCAGTATAGTGGCTATAGCTTCAACTGCACCAGCTGCGCCTAATAAATGTCCAGTCATTGATTTTGTTGAACTTACGCTTAATTTATAAGCGTGATCACCAAATAATTTCTTAATGGCTTTTGTTTCGTTAATATCGTTAAGTTCAGTAGAAGTGCCATGAGCATTTATATAATCAACTTGTTCAGGTTGAATACCACCATCTTTTATTGCTTCTCTCATGGATCTATATGCTCCTTCACCTTCAGGGGCGGGAGCTGTTAAATGGTAAGCATCTCCAGTTAAACCAGCGCCAATTATTTCACCATATATCTTAGCACCACGTTTTTTAGCTTGTTCAAGTTCTTCAAGAACTATTGTGCCTGAGCCTTCTCCCATTACAAATCCATTTCTATCTTTATCAAATGGTCTTGAAGCTTCAGAAATTCTATCGTTCCATGTTGAAAGAGCTCTTGCAGCATTAAAACCTCCAATTGCCATTGGAGTAATTGCTGCTTCAGATCCACCACACAAAATTACATCCGCTGAACCTCTTTGCACTAAAAAGAAAGCATCTGCAATAGCATTTGTAGAAGTTGCACAAGCAGAAGTAGTTGCATAATTTGGACCTTTCAACCCATAATGAATTGAAATTTGTCCGGCTGCAATATCAGAAATCATCATAGGGACAAAGAAAGGACTTATTCTTCTTGCGCCGCCTTCAATAAATTCTCTATGCTGCTTTTCAAAAGTATCCATTCCGCCAATTCCACTCCCAAAAACTACACCAATTCTTTCTTTATCTACATTTTCAAGATCAATTCCAGAATCTTCCATGGCCATAATAGAAGTAATAATAGCATACTGTGTGTAAGGATCCATTCTTCGTAATGCTTTTTTATCAATGTAAGGCGAAGGATCATAATTTTTTATTTCACAAGCAAATTTTGTTGTAAAATCACTTGTATCAAATTTTGTAATTGGACCGGCACCACTTTTACCTTCCATCATGGCTTGCCAAAATTCATTGATGTTATTTCCAATTGGAGTTAAAACACCTAAGCCGGTAATAACCACTCTTCTTTGTGTCATTTTGATAATCCTTTATCTTTGGGATTATAATAAAAGAGGCTGCCAAATTTCAAAAATATAATCAGTAACTTGAATTATAATTCCAGTTACTGATTATAGAAAAAAGACAGCCTCAATATTCATAATTTGGAAATATTTATTGTTGAGCTTTCTCTTTGATGTATGAAACAGCATCACCAACTGTTGAAATTCTTTCAGCATCTTCATCAGGAATAGACAAATTGAAAGCTGATTCAAATCCCATAACTAATTCAACTATGTCCAAAGAATCTGCACCTAAATCATTTGTGAATGATGCTTCAGGTGTAATTTGTGAATCTTCAACACCAAGTTTATCCACAATGATTTCTTTTACTTTTGCTTCGATGTCCATAATTCTCCTCTACTTATTTGTTTTAATAATTAATTTATGAAATAACTACATTACCATTCCGCCATCGACGGTTATAACTTGACCAGTAATATATGACGATTCATCACCGGCTAGAAACTTTACTAAATTAGAAACATCTTCCGGCTTGCCCATTTTACCCATTGGTATATTAGAAAGCAAAGATTTTTTCTGATCTTCATTAAGTGCACCGGTCATATCCGTTTCAATAAAACCGGGTGCAATAGCATTAATATTTATATTTCGTGATGCAAATTCTTTGGCTGTTGATTTAGTAAATCCAATTATTCCAGCTTTAGACGCAGCATAATTTGATTGTCCTGCATTCCCAATAATTCCAACAACTGATGTTAGATTTATAATTTTACCATATCGCTGTTTCATCATTTGTCTTGATACAGCCTTTGTATAATTAAAAACACTTTTTAAATTCACATTTAATACTTTATCGTAATCATCTTCTGTCATTCTTAAAAGTAGATTATCTTTTGTTACACCGGCATTATTAACTAATATTTCTAACTTTCCAAATTTTGCAACAACTTTATCTACAACTTCCAAGCTGCTATTAAAATTACTAACATCGGCTTTTATTGGGTAAGCGATACAATTTAATTTTTCTATTTCTTGTTTTAATGTTTCAGCTAACTCGTCACTGCTATTATAAACAAAAGCTAAATGACTGCAAAGATTTTCTGCAAGCGATAGGACTATTGATCTTCCAATTCCACGAGTACCGCCCGTAACTAAAGCTACTTTATTTTTCTGCAATTAATTTTTCCTTTAATCCATTTTGAGATAAATATTCTTCTCTATAATTCTGCAATTCTATAAAACCTTCATCTCCCAATAAAAATCTCAACTCATCTTTACATGCAGCATAAATCGTTGATGTTTGGTTTTCTGCTTTATTGCAGTAGTGCATTCTATCCAAATGTTCATCATCAACTGTAATTTTGTCTTGATAAATAACAAGCGGGAACAATATACAATATAGAGGTTTATATTTCCACTTGAAATCACCATCTTCCATAGCAATTTTTTGAAGAGTGCAATATCCTTGTTGATCAAGAAAAACACATTTCCCATTATGAAGCTCAGTGCCAACAGCAATACCGGAATCAAAATCTTCGTCTTCCTGCTCCGGTTCAAACCATTTTGTTGTATCTTTTGTTTGTGAATCATCCATAGATTTTATAATCCGATCTTTATGAGCCATAATTTTTTCATGCTCTTTAAGATCAGTATATACGCCATAATAACAGCATTCACCACTGCAAATACAAACATCGCAAGCTTTTACAAATTTATACGAAAAAATAATTGGATCAATATAGTAATTATTTATCAGCTTGCTAAAATTTTCTTGCATTAAAGATACCTTTCAACATCTTCATAAGTCGAAATTCCAAAAATCTTCACATCTGGATTTATTCTTTTAATCAATCCTTGCAAAACTTTTCCCGGACCAATTTCATAAAACTCATCCGCACCATCTCTAATCATATTCTTAATTGTCTCTTCCCATCTAACCGGAGAGCTCAATTGTTGAAACAACATTGCCGAAAAATCATTTTTATTAGTAATCGGTTCGGCAGTCACATTAACATAAACAGGGTATTTTGCATCATAAAAATTTGTTGAGTTCAATTTTAACTGCAATTTATCTTTTGCACTTTCCATCAATGGCGAATGGAAAGCTCCACTAACAACAAGCTCTTTCACTAATTTTGCGCCTGATTCTTTTGCTTTTACCATTGCAGATTTGACACCTTCAACAGATCCTGAAATAACAATTTGACCCGGTGAATTATAATTTGCACTTTGAACCACATCAACTGATTTAGTAATTTCGCTGCAAATTTCATCTAAAATATTTGAATCCAATCCAACTATAGCAGCCATCGTACCGGGTTTTTCAATACCGGCTTGAAGCATTGCTCGCCCTCTGGCATGAACAAGTTTAATTGCATCATAGTACTGAATAACATTTGAAGCAACCAAAGCAGAATACTCTCCAAGTGAATGTCCTGCCGTCATATCAGGTTCCAGCAATCTGATTATACTTGCAAGGACAACAGAATGGATAAAAATAGCAGGTTGAGTTACATCAGTTTTCTTTAAAGAATCTTCCGGACCATTAAACATAATATGTGAAAGAGCTACTCCAGTAGCTTCTTCCGCAGTACGAATCATTTCTTTAGCTTCTACAGATTTTTCAAATAAGTCCTTTGCCATTCCAACGTATTGTGAACCTTGACCAGGAAAAACAAATGCTTTCTTTCCCATTTTTAATCCATGCTCCAAACTAGATAAGTTGATCCCCAAGTATAACCGGCACCAAACGCCGCAAGTATCAAATTATCACCATTTTTCAATTTTCCATTCCGATAATATTCCGTTAAACAAAGAGGAATTGTTGCAGCTGTGGTATTTCCATATTTATCAATATTTATCATAACTTTATCTTTTGTAATGCCCATTCTATTTGCCGTAGCATCAATAATTCTTAGGTTTGCTTGATGAGGAACCAGGAAAGCAACATCTTCACCAACCAAACCATGCTTTTCCATCATCTCAACTGAAACATCCGCCATACCTTTTACAGCTACTTTAAAAACTGCTTTCCCATCTTGATAAATATAATGCATTTTGTTTTTTACAGTTTCTTCAGTAGAGGGATTTAAGCTGCCTCCACCTTTCATGTAAAGAGAGTCTTTCCCACTTCCGTCAATTCTTAAAATTGAATCAATTACACCTATATTAGAATCTTCAGTTGGTTCTAATAAAACTGCGGAAGCAGCATCTCCAAAAAGGATACATGTGTTTCTATCAGTATAATCAACAATTGAACTCATTTTATCCGCACCAACAACAATTACTTTTTTATATTTTCCACTTTCAATAAAACTGGTTCCTGTTTGGAGTGCAAATAAAAAGCCAGAGCAAGCAGCTGATAAATCGAAACCCCAGGCATTTGATGCTCCAATTTTATCTTGGACTAAAGCAGCGGTTGCCGGGAAAAACATATCCGGAGTAACTGTAGCAACAATAATTACATCAATTTCTTCAGCTGACATATTTTTTGATTTGAGCAAATCATTTATTGCGTGAGCTGCTAAATCGCTAGTTGCACCATCTTCAATAATTCTTCTTTCACTAATTCCTGTTCTTGATTTAATCCATTCGTCATTAGTATCAATAATTGATTCAAAATATTTATTATCTAAAACTTTTTCAGGTACATACATTCCAACGCCAGTAATTGCGGCATTTACTTTATTTGACTGCATAATTTTTTATTGATTCCTCAAATTTTGATATTATTTGTTTGTCATGCATTTCTTTAGCTCTTAAAACCATATTTTCTATAGCTAAAGGTGTACTTGAGCCATGCCCAATAATACTAATTCCATTAACACCTAAAAGCGGAACACCACCATGCTTTTGATAATCCATATCACTAAGAGCTTTTCTTAAAGCTCCTCTCGCAATCAAAACTTTTAATTTATCTATGAAACTTCCTTCTGCAACTGTACGCATTTTTGCCTTTAAAAATCCAACTACGCTTTCTCCAAATTTCAAAATTATATTTCCAACAAAGCCATCACATACAACAACATTTACAGAACCTTTTAGAATATCCCTTCCTTCAACATTACCTGCATAATTTAGATTACTTTCTTTAAGTAATTTATTAGCAGCAAAAGTTAATTCATTTCCTTTCGATTCTTCTTCGCCAACACTCATCAATCCAACACTAGGATTGCTGACTCCAAAAATTTCTTTACAAAATATTGAACCCATTGCAGCATATTCTAATAAATGCTGAGGTTTAGAATCAACACTTGCACCGGCATCAAAAACTAAAGTAAATGTACCTTTTTGATTAGGGAATGAGGCCCCAATTGTCGGTCTGCCAACTCCGGGTATTCTTCCCATAATTAAAGTAGAAGCAGCTAGCATAGCACCGGTATTTCCGGCACTAACAAATGCATCAGCTTTTTTATCCTTTACTAACTTAGCTCCAATAACTATCGAAGAATTCTTTTTGGTTTTAATTGCTGTGGTTGGTGTTTCAGACATAGATATTTTTTCAGGAGCATGAATAATCCAGTCTTCAGGAATATCTATGTTATTTTCTTTTATAACTTTTTTAATTTCTTCTTGATCACCAACAAACATTAGATCAAAAGACTTATCTTTTTTCCATGCATCAAATGCACCGATAACATCGTTATGGGGAGAAAAATCACTCCCCATTGCGTCAACTGCAATAATACACTTTTTCTTAATATTGGAAATCATCTAGGATTGGATTATGATTCAGGAACAAACATTGATCTGCCGGCATAATATCCACAATTAGGGCATGCACGGTGACTCAATTTTATTTCTCCGCAATTTGAGCATTTAGCAATTGCAGGTGCACTTGCTTTGTAGTGAGTTCTTCTTTTATCTCTTCTACTTTTTGAAATTTTTCGCTTTGGATGTGCCATTTTTATACCTTAGTTATTAATTTAATTTATCTTTTAATTTCATTAAAGGCAACCATTTTGGATCGATACTCTCATGACTGCAAGTACAGTTACCTTTATTTAAGTTAACTCCGCATTTTGTGCATAACCCTTTACAATCATCATCACATAAAATTTTCATCGGAATAGACAAATTTACAAATTCTTTAACATCTTTTGTAATATCAATTTTATCTTGATCAGGTTTTAAGAAATAAACGTTATCATTTTCACTTGTTTTATCTTCATCGCCACTTATTAAATAAGTAAGAAGAAAATCATTATTTATTTCACCATCAAAAGTTTCGGCACATCTATCACAGATTAAGTGCGCCAAGACCGTAATATCACATAATATTACAATTTGTGAAAATGATTTGTCCATTTTAATACGGCATTTAACTTTGTCAAAGAACTTATTATCAAGTTCTAACTTCTCAACTTTTTCAATTAATTCAAACTCATGAATTCCATTTTCAAAGTCATTAATTTTTATTATCATCAGGGCATCCCCCGAAATTTTCAAACGCAAAATATACTATTACTTTGCATTTTAATCAAGAATTTAAGTTAGATCAACTTCTAAAACATTTTGCTCTAAATTCAGTTATAATTTAACCATAACTCTTTCTTAATTCTATAACCAAGATAATCTACTTAATTAAGTTAGATTTTAGAAAAAACTAAGGCAAAAATTCTAAATATTATAACAGTTAACCCAAATAGATAAAAAGTTTGCTCTTTAAAAAAGAGCAAATTATACAATAAGTATTTATTAGGAAATTCAAATTAGTTGTATTCATCCCAGCTTTTTACATTCATATCGGTTTCGTAATACTGTTTAATTGATTTTACAAATCTTTTTGCAATTTGAATATTTGTAATAAGCGGAATGTTTAAATCAATTGCTCTTCTTCTTATTAAATAATCTGTGTCCAGTTCTTCTTTATCGGTTGTTTTCGGAATGTTAATTACTAAATCAACTTTTTTATCAGTTAAATATGTTAAAATTGATGGCTCTTCTTTATCATAAGGTCTAAATAAAGTTTCAACCTCAATTCCATTTTCTTTATAAAAATCAGAAGTTCCTTCCGTACCATAAAATTTCAGACCAAGATTTCTAAGTATTTTAAGTTCCTCAATAAACTCTGCTTTACTTTTTAGTGTTCCAGTGGAAAGCAGAACTCCTTTCTGCGGGATTTTAAATCCTGTTGAAATAACACTTTTTAGAAATGCTTCATTAAAATCATCACCAAGGCAAGCAACTTCTCCGGTTGAAGACATTTCTACTCCAGTTACCGGATCGCTTCCTTTTAATCTTGTAAAAGAAAATTGAGAAGCTTTCACTCCAACATAATCAAGATCGAACGAGGATTTATCAACTTTTGGAACTCGTTCACCCATCATTAATCTTGTTGCAATATCAATAAAATTCACTTTAATAACTTTTGATACGAATGGGAAACTTCTCGATGCACGCAGATTACATTCAATTACTTTTACGTTATTATCTTTCGCAATAAACTGAATATTAAAGGGACCGTTTATTTGAAATGCTTTTGCAATTTTTTTTGTAATAATTTTTACTTTACGCATCGTTTCCAAATAAGTGCGCTGCGGCGGAAGTACAATCGTCGCATCGCCACTGTGAACGCCGGCATTTTCAACATGTTCAGAAATTGCGTAACAAAATAATTCTCCTTTATCGCCAACTGCATCAACTTCAATTTCACGCGCATCAGTAATGAATTTGCTCATCACAACAGGATGCTCTTGCGAAATATCAGACGCTTTTTTTAAGTATGTTTCTAATTCATATTCTGTTAAAACAACTGACATTGCCGCACCGCTAAGCACATAACTTGGTCTAATTAAAACAGGATAACCAACTTTGTTTGCAAATTCTTTGGCTGACTCAAAATCAGTAAGCTCTTTCCATTCGGGTTGATCAATTCCTAACTCATCTAAAATACCGGAAAATTTATGTCTGTTTTCCGCATTATCAATCTGGTCTGCAGAGGTTCCTAATATTTTGACTCCATTATTATTGAGTTTTACTGATAAATTATTTGGAATTTGTCCACCCATTGAAACTATAACGCCTTCAGGATTTTCCTTTTCATTGATATCAAGAATTCTTTCCAAAGTCATTTCTTCAAAATAAAGTTTATCACAAATATCATGATCTGTGCTAACTGTTTCCGGATTATAATTTACCATAATAGATTTGTAATTTAACTTATTGAGCGTCAATACTGAGTTTACGCAGCACCAGTCAAATTCTACCGACGAACCAATTCTATAAGCTCCGCCTCCAAGAACAACAATTTGATCTTCTTCTCCGGTTTTTATATCGTCTTCAAAAGCATTGTAAGTCATGTATAAATAATTTGTCTGCGCCGGAAATTCTGCAGCCATTGTATCAATTTGTTTTACAAAAGGTTTTATTCCATACGATTTCCTTAGAAGTCTAATTTGCATTTCCGATGAATCAACAAGAGTAGCAATTTGTTTATCAGAAAAACCATTTTTCTTAGCGTCCATAATTAATTCTTCATCTAAATCAGATTCTCGCAAGACTTCTAATTCTTTTTTGGTTGTAACAATATTTTTCAGTTTATATAAAAACCATTTATCAATTTTTGAAAGTTCATGAATTTTTTCTACTGTATATCCTAAATCAAATGCTTCTGCAATTGCATATATTCTTTTATCATTAGGAATTGAAATTGCTTTATCTAAATCATCAAAATGAATTTCGTTACATACAAGTCCATTCATTCCTATATCTAACATTCTTATAGCTTTTTGAACTACTTCTTCAAAGCTTCTACCAATAGACATAACTTCGCCTACAGATTTCATTTCGGAGCCTAGTTCTTTATTTACCATTCCAAATTTTTGTAAATCCCATCTTGGAAATTTTAGAACTATATAATCAAGAGCAGGTTCAAAACACGAAGAAGTTTCTTTTGTTATAATATTCTCAATCTCGTTAAGGTTGTAGCCTATTGCCAATTTGGTTGCAACAAAGGCAAGAGGATAACCCGTAGCTTTAGAAGCAAGCGCAGAACTTCTGCTTAATCTTGCATTGACTTCAATAATTCTGTAATCATCGGAAAAAGGACTAAGCGCATATTGAATATTACACTCTCCGATAATTCCTAAATGCCGAATTAATTTTATTCCGATTGAACGGAGTTTAAAATTTTCTCTTGCGGTTAAAGTCTGAACAGGAGCAGCCACAATACTATCTCCGGTATGGATTCCCATTGGATCAAAATTTTCCATATTACAAATTGTAATGCAGTTATCAAATTGATCACGAACAATTTCGTATTCAACTTCTTTCCAACCGTATAAAGACTCTTCAATCAGAATCTGGTTTGTAAAAGAGAAAGCTCTGTCGGCTTTTTCAATAAGCTCTACCTTGTTATTAACAATTCCGGAACCTAAACCGCCAAGTGCGTATGCAATGCGTACCATAACAGGAAAACCAATTTCTGTTGCAGCACGAATTGCTTCTTCTGTACTTTCAACCGTTTGACTAATTGCAACTTTAAGTCCGGCTTCTCTAACTTTTTCACCGAATAAAAATCTATCTTCAGTATCTTTAATTGTATCAACAGAAGTTCCTAAAACTTTCACATTATTTTTTTGCAAAATTCCTTTATCATAAAGATCAACACCGGCATTTAAAGCTGTTTGTCCGCCAAAGCCTAATAAAATTGAATCAGGTTTTTCCTTTTCAATTATCTTTTCAACAAACTCAGTTTTAATCGGAACGAAATAGACTTTATCAGCAAAATTTTCTGAAGTCTGAATAGTAGCAATATTTGGATTTATGAGAACAGTCTCAATTCCATCTTCTTTCAAAGCTTTAATTGCTTGACTTCCTGAATAATCAAATTCTCCCGCTTGCCCAATTTGTAAAGCACCTGAACCGAGAATTAATACTTTTTTTGGTTTACCTTTTTTTATCATTTATAAAGCCCTTACAAACATGTCAAAAATAAATTCTGTATCATCTGGACCAGGTGAGGCTTCCGGATGGAATTGCGCACCAAAAAACGGTTTTGAAATATGAATTACACCTTCATTTGTCCCGTCATTATCATTTTGAAACCATTCACGCCAATCTTCTGAAAGTGTGTTGGAATCAATTGCATAGCCATGATTCTGCGATGTTATATAACACCTTTTTGTTCCCATTTCATTTACCGGTTGATTATGACTTCTATGACCGTATTTTAATTTATAAGTATCAGCGCCGGAAGCCAAAGCAATTATTTGGCAGCCTAAACAAACTCCTAAAATAGGCATTCCTTTTTCCATTGCTTTTTGAAGATTTGAAATAGTTTCTTTATTCATTTTCGGATCGCCCGGACCGTTAGAAACCATTATTCCATCTGCTTCAATAGAAAGAAAATCATAATCATAAGGAACTTGCATAACCGTAATATTTCTTTTTAAGAAGGCTTGAATTATATTATTCTTTACTCCGCAATCAATCAGAACAATTTTTTTAGGTCCTCTTTCATAAAGTTTTGGCTCTTTAATAGAAACAGTGCCAACCAAATCTGTATTGTTCGGATCAATAATATTAAGATCATGTTTTTGATTAAATTCATTTTCATATATAATTTTGCCTAACATAGTTCCGTGTTCACGAAGTTTTCTTGTAAGCATTCTTGTATCAATTCCGTAAATACCTGGAATTTTTTCTTCGCGCATCCAGTCATCCAAAGATCTTACTGCGCTCCAATGTGAATATTCAAATGAATAATCCGCAACAATTAATCCATTTACTTGAATTTTATCAGATTCAAAATTTCTCAAAAGTCCGTTTTCCACTTCTTTATTTGGAACTCCATAATTCCCAATTAACGGATAAGTGCAAACTAAAATTTGTCCCGCATACGATGGATCAGTTAAAGTTTCAGGATAACCGACCATTCCGGTATTAAAAACAACTTCTCCTTCTCTCTTAAATTCAGAGCCGAAAGCAGTTCCTAAAAATTCGGTTCCGTCTTCTAAGATAAGTTTTGCTTTCATTAAGTTTTCCTGTTAGAAGAGTTAAAAATAGGTTGGAACAAAATATAAGAATAATGAAGCTAATCACGAAATCTTATTTGGTTTCACTAAAAATTAATTTTTTGATGGTTATAAATATTTGTTTTTATGAATTTTTATTTATTTTCTTAATGTAATAGATTGGTAAGAATTTATTTTAGTCTTCCTAAAAACATTGCCGAGGTTAATTGAATAATTGGATTTTTTTAGTTTTCAAGTGATTATGTACTTTACTTACTTTAAATAGTCGAAACAATTAGAAAAACATCTTAAAATTCGGAAACGTTTAAAATACGAAGCTTTCTTTGCACTTTCAGTCTGATTAGGTAAAATATAAAAGAATTTCAACAAGTCTTCAAAAAAATGGCTCTCTTTGGTAAGTTTATGCTAATTTCAAACTTAAATACCTTAATCCAATTTAAAAACTGCAAATTTTAGATATTTTGTTTCATCCATAGATGGAAGAGATGGATGATCCAAAGCAGCGCCATTATTATAAATTAGTTGAATTTTTCTGTTTGCTTTTACGCTGGCTTTTAGAATCATTTTCAGAAATTCTGATTCATCAAGATGATGCGAACATGAAGATGTAGAAAATAATCCGTTTTTCTTAACTGATTGCATCGCAAAAGCGTTAATTTTTTCATATCCCTTTATGGCAGCATGAAGACTTTTTTTGTTTTTTGCAAATGCAGGTGGATCAATATTTATAATATCAAACTTCTCCTCTTTTTCATTTATCCTTTGTAAAAATTCAAACGCATCAGATTCAAAGAAGCTTACTTCATTTTCTAAATTATTTAAATGGAAATTTCGTTTTACATTTTGGAGTTCTGTTAAGGATGAATCAACAAATGAAATATTTTTTGCTTTATTAAACGCCGCATGAAGCCCAAATCCACCTGAATTACAAAAAACATCCAACACAGATTTATTAAAACAAAGTTTGCCAAAAAAATCTCTGTTGTCGCATTGATCAAAAAAGAATCCGGTTTTTTGAGTTTTATCAAAATCAATAGAATATTTTATTGTTCCGTCGCTTATTATTTCCTTAATTGAATTTGATCCAAACAAAATAGATTGATTTGAATCAAGTCCTTCAAGCTTTCTAAAATATTCATCACTATCTGTAAAAATATTATCTGCACTAAATTCTTCTTTCAAAATATCTACAATTTCATCAAGGTAATTATTCATTCCAAACGAATGAATTTGGAGAACAAATGTATTATTGTATTTGTCAATTATTAATCCGGGTAAATAATCACTTTCGCTAAAAACCAATCTGTATGATTTTCTATTTGGATAAAATATTTTTCTAAGTTCGTTTGCGTTTAGAATGCGTTCTTTAAGCAATTGACTAAAATTCAGGTCTTTCTGATTTCCTAAAATTCTAACAGAAATTAGGGACGATTTATTATAAAATCCTGAACCGATAAAATTATTTCTTGAATCATAAACTTCAACAATATCTCCACTTTCCGTATCGCCCAAAATTTCTTTTATTTCGTTGCTGAAAATCCATAAGTGACCAAGATTTACTCTTCGTTCTTCATTTTTTTTTAAAATTACTTTTTTCATTCTCAGCCTCATTGTTCAATAAAAAAATCAATTTGCAATGATAAAAGATAAGTTATAATTAGGTATGAATGAAACTTAGTTTTTGTTGCAAAAATTAATTTGTCTTTTGACTAATTATTTATTTATAGAGCTATTTTTATTAATAATCTTAAATTATTATTCAGAAATGCAAAATGATAAAAATGTTTTTTTTATTATCTTTGTTTGATATAGAAATACTATAGTTATTGTTTTGAGCATCTTACAAAAAGGTTCAAATGAATATCGTACTTTCACTTGTTTATAATCTATCAATATTAGTATCTCTTAGCATAATATCCGGTTTTATAGAAAATCGGTTTAGTTCAAGAGCCAGCTTAAATAAAATACTGCAAGGTGTTTTGTTTGGACTAACTGCAATAATTGGAATGATGTTTCCCTTCGTTTTATCTGAAGGAATTATTTTTGATGGTCGTTCTATTGTAATTAGTTTATCAACATTATTTTTTGGACCAATAACAGGAATTATTGCTTCTGGTTTAGCAATAATCTATAGAATTTTTATTGTTGGCGGGCAAGGTACTTTAACAGGTTCCTTAGTAATTACTTCTGCTTTTTTAATAGGAATTTACTTCCATTTTAGAAATTTTCCTTTTATCAAAAATCGCTTTTCGGCATTAAATTTATATTTATTTGCTGTTTTAGTTCATTTGGTGATGCTTGTTTTATTGCTTACACTTCCTTCACAAAATATTTTAGAAGCTTATCAATCGATTAGTTTTACGGTTCTTTTTGTTTATCCAATTATTTCGATGTTAATCTCAAAAATTCTTTCTGATCAAAAAGAAAAAGCTGTTTTCCTCGAAAAAATAAAGCAGAATGAGACTCTTTTTAGAACTACATTTTATAGTATTGGAGATGGTGTTATTACTGCTGATGTTCATTCAAAAGTGATTTCAATGAATCCAATTGCCGAAGAATTAACCGGATGGAAAGAATCCGAAGCAAAAGGAAAATTTATTACTGATATTTTCAAGATAATTAATGAAGAAACGAGAGAAACAGTTGAAAACCCTATAAATAAAGTCTTGGAATTAGGAAAAATTGTTGGTTTAGCAAATCATACATTATTAATAAATAAAAACGGCAGACAAATACCAATTGCAGATAGCGGAGCTCCAATTAAAAATAGTGAAACAAAATTATTGGAGTGGTTCTTGTTTTTAGAGATCAAACAAAAGAAAAAGAAAGTACAAGAGAATTATTAGAAAGTGAAAGGAATTATAGGGAAGTTTTTAATTCAACCAACGAGGCAATTTTTATTGATGACGCCGCTACGGGACGAATGATTGATGTTAATAATGCCATGCTCAAAATGTATGGGTATAAAAGCAAAGATGAAGTTTTACGTGGTAATATTGGCGATTTGAGTGCTAATGATTCACCTTACAGTGAAAAGGAAGCGCAAGAATATATTAGAAAAACCATTGAAGTCGGTCCGCAAACTTTTGAATGGCTGGCAAAAAAGAAAGACGGATCTTCATTTTGGACAGAAGTTTCTTTAAGGAAAACTGAGATTAGCGGCAAGGGAAGAATTCTTGCAGTGGTTAGAGATATTTCTGATCGTAAAAAACATGAAGAAGAATTGGTTAACTTAAATTCAAGGCTTCAATCTTTAATAAATACTCAAACAAATTATATTATACGAACTGATATGGAAGGCAATTATACTTTTGCCAATGAAAAATTTCTTAAAAAATTTGGATTTCTAAATCAAGAATTAATTGGCTCATCATCATTGCCATCTTTTCATCCCGAAGATTTTCCAAAAGTCATTGAAGTGACCCAAAAGTGCATCGAAAATCCAAAAGATTTTTTTACTGTTGAAATTAGGAAACCAAGTCAAAATGGAGATTATTTTCATACTGAATGGGAATTTTCCGCAATAACAGATAAAGATAATATCCCTGTTGAAATTCAATGTATTGGTCATGATATTACTGAAAAACAAAAAGCATTTCAGATTCAGAAATCACAATATAACATTGCAAATGCAATGGTGAATGCTGTTGATTTAAATTCCTTGTTTGAGATTATTAAAAAAGAACTTGGCGAATTAATTGACACTACAAATTTCTATATAGCTTTTTATGATGAACAAACTAAAATGTTCAAAATAAATATTGAGACTGATGAGAAAGATGAAATAGAAGAATGGTCTGCAGAAGATTCATTAAGCGGACATGTAATAAAATCGGGTCAGCCTTTATTGATAAATAAGGAAGAAATATTAGAATTAGCAAATTCGGGCAAAATTAATTTAGTTGGAACGCTTTCAGAAATTTGGCTTGGTGTTCCGCTGAAAACAAATAATAAAATTATTGGAATAATAAGCGTTCAAAGTTATAATGATAAAAATGCATATGATGATTCAAGTATTTCAATTTTAGAAATTATTGCAAATCAATTAAGTGCTTATTTAGAAAGAAAACGAGCCGAAACAGAATTAATAGAGAGCGAAGAAAAATTTAGAAACTTTACAGATGCCTCACCACTGGCAATTATGATTTACCAAGGTTCTAAATGGATTTATACAAATCCAGCCGGAGAAACTATAACCGGATATTCTGCAGAAGAATTATATAAACAAAATTTCTGGGAAATTGTTACTGAAGAATTTCAAGATTTAGTTAAGCAATCTGCTAAAGCTAGGTTGAGCGGCAAAGGACAAAATTTATCTTATGAATTCAGTATTCGATCCAAAGATAATTCTATCAAATGGGTTTTTCTCACAGGAAGAGTTATAAAATATTTAGGAAAACCGGCAGGATTAATTTCTGTAGTTGATATTACTGACAGAATAAGAATGGAAAAAGAAATCTTAAAATTATCCCAAGCTATAAAGCAAAGTTCTATCAGCGTTATGATTACTGATAATGAAGGGAAAATAGAATATGTAAATCCATATTTTACAAAACTAACCGGATACAGCATTGAAGAAATTCGACAAGAAAATCCTCGAATTCTAAAATCCGGACATCAGTCCCCAGAGTTTTACAAAGAGCTTTGGAGCACTATTTTAGCCGGGAAAGAATGGAAAGGTGAACTTAAGAATAAAAAGAAAAATGGTGATATGTTTTGGGAAAATGTTACAATTTCTCCAATTAAAAGTTTAGATGGAAATATCATAAATTTTGTTGCGATTAAAGAAAATATTACTGAAAAGAAAAATATGATCGCTGAACTTGTAAAAGCAAAAGAAGAAGCTGAAGAAATGAATAGAATAAAATCTTACTTCTTTGCAAATATGAGTCATGAACTAAGAACTCCGTTTATGCCGATTATGGGTTATGCAGAATTATTAACTACAATTTTAACTGATCCGGAAGAAAAAGAAATTGCAGAATCTATTTTAAATTCTTCAAAAAGATTAACTGAAACACTTAAGAACGTGTTGGATTTAACCAGACTTGAATTTGATAAAGTTGAGCTTAGTTTTGTCCCTGTAAAAGTGGAAAATATTATTAGTGAAGTGACTCTATTATTTAAAGAATCAGCTAAGAAAAAAAATATACAATTGAAAAATATACTTTTAGAAAACTCAATTATTGTAAAAACAGAAGAACAATTTCTCAGAGAAATTTTAACCAATTTAGTAAGCAACGCTCTAAAATTTACATCTGAAGGAAGTATAGAATTAATTGCAAATAAAGTTAAAACCAACGGAAGTAGTTTTGTAAATATAATAGTTAAAGATACAGGAATCGGTATTCCGAAAGAGAAACAGTCTTTTATTTACGATGAATTTAGGCAGGTAAGCGAAGGCAATACAAGGAATTTTCAAGGAAGCGGACTTGGGCTTTCTATTGTGAAAAAATATATTGATTTAATGGGTGCAGAAATTTCTTTAGAAAGTGATAGAGGAAAAGGCTGTACTTTTACAATTAAAATTCCGGAAATAAATTGAAGTTATTTATAAAAAATATGGTCTGTCCTCGCTGTATAAAAGTAGTTAAAGAAGAATTAGAAAAACTAAATATTGAAGTAACAAATATTTTTTTAGGTGAAGTAGAAATAAAAAATAATTTATCGGAGAGGCAAAAAGAGAATATTAAATCTGTTCTTTTTGAAAATGGATTTGAGTTGATTGAAAATAAATTTGTAAAACTGATCGAAGAAATAAAAAACTCAATTATTCAATTAATTCAGACTAACACTGAGAAACTGCATTATAATTTATCTGATTTTCTTGAACAAAAATTATCAAAAGATTATTCTTACCTCAGTTCCCTCTTTTCTTCAAAGGAAAATATAACAATTGAGCAATTTTACATTCTGCAAAAAATTGAAAAAGTAAAAGAACTTCTTAAATATGATGAACTTTCATTAAGTGAAATATCTTACAAACTTGGATATAATTCTGTAAATCATTTGTCATCTCAATTTAAAAAGATTACCGGAATGACCGCTACAGAGTTCAAGAAAAATACTTCTGCAAAAAGAAAACCAATCGATAAAATCAGCTAATCTAAAAATTTTGTAAATCTTTTTAAAAATTCTGTAACGGAAACATCTTATTGTATTCGTAAATTAATTTTGTAAATAAAATAAATCCAAGGAGCAAATATAATGACAACAAAAGAATTTAATATTGATGGAATGACTTGTATGCATTGCGTTAAAGGAGTTGAAATGGAATTAAAGGAACTGGAAGCAGCAGAATTTCACGTTGAAATTGGCAATGCAAAAGTTACTTATGATGAAACAAAATTAACAGAAAAAGATATTGTAAATGCTATAGAAGAAGCGGGCTACAAAGTTAAAAATTAGCTGCAAATAATTTTTGAATCCTTAGCATTCTAAAATTATTAAAGTCTAAAAGCGATTCTTCGGAAAGGTTATTATGAAAAAGAAATTTAGCATTCCTGTTGAAGGAATGACTTGCGCAAGTTGCGTTGCAAGAGTTGAAAAAGTTGTAAAAAAGTTTGAAGGAATTGAAGATGTTAGCGTGAACTTTGCTACAGAAAAATTAAGTTTTGAAGCTGATGAAAGCAAGCTCAATATAAATAAGATTTCTGAAATACTTAATGATTACGGTTATAAATTAAATTACACACAAGAAACTACAGAAGTAAAAAAGAATAGTGAATTTGAAAACAATTCGGCAAAAGACAACATAGATGCTAATTATAATAAACTTAAGAAAGAATTTTTATTTGCATTAATATTAACAATTCCGGTTTTTGTAATCAGTATGTTTTTTGATTTTGAATGGTTCAGAAATATTTGGTCGCCAACTATAAGTCAAACACATAAACTACTTTTTATTCTAACAACTCCCATCATGTTTATTTCTGCAAAACGTTTTTTTATTGTTGCATGGAATAATCTAAAACATTTTTCTGCAGAAATGAATACGCTAGTTGCAATTGGAACAGGCTCGGCATTTTTATATAGTACATTTGTGACATTGTTTCCTGAGCTGCTTCCCGATAGAATTGATCAGCATGTTTATTTTGAAACTGCTGCTGTTATTGTGACTCTAATTTTGCTTGGCAGACTTTTAGAAAGCAGAGCAAAAAAGAAAACTCGTAATTCAATTAAAGAGTTAATCGGTTTAAAACCAAAAACCGCAATCGTTATAAATAACGGTAAAGAAACTCAAATTAATATTTCAGATTTGTCTATTGATGATATAGTTTTAGTTAAACCGGGGAATAAAATTCCGGCTGATGGAGTAATTATAGAAGGTCACTCAACAGTAGATGAATCAATGATTACGGGTGAATCTATCCCAATTGAGAAAACAAATAATTCCAAAGTTATTGGCGGAACAATAAATAAAAATGGCAGTTTCAAGTTCAAGGTAAAAGCATTGAATAAAGATTCTGTGCTTGGACAAATTATTAAACTAGTGGAAGAAGCTCAGGCAAGCAAAGCACCAATCCAAAAACTTGCAGATAAAATTGCAGCTGTTTTTGTTCCCACTGTTATTCTAATAGCAATATTAAGTTTTACATTTTGGTACTTTATCGATGGAAGTTTTTCAAATGCTTTAATTTACTTTGTTGCTGTGCTTATAATTGCATGCCCATGTGCATTAGGGTTAGCAACACCAACAGCTATAATGGTAGGAACGGGGTTAGGCGCAAAGAACGGAATTTTAGTAAGGACTAGTGAAAGTCTAGAAATATTAAATAAAGTTAACAGAATTATTTTTGATAAAACCGGAACTCTAACAAAAGGAGAACCAAAATTAAAAGAAGTAATTGCAATAAATATTGAAGAAAATAAATTATTAGAAATAGTTGGAAGTATTGAAAAAAAATCTGAACATCCTTTGTCTGAAGCTATTGTTGAAGGAATTAATTCAGATTTGATTCAAGACAAAGTTGAAACTTTCAAGAATCATCCGGGTATGGGAATTACGGCAATTTATGAAAATCAAAATGTATTAATTGGAAATGAAAGATTAATGTCTGAGTTTTCAATAAGTATTGAAACTGTAAAAAGTGAATATTCTGAAATAATAACTTCAGCAAAAACCATTGTATTTGTTTCTATTGATCAAAATATAAAAGGACTTTTAGTCATTGAAGATCCTCTAAAACATGACTCGATTGAAGCTGTAAAAAAATTAAAAGAGATGGGAATCAAGCTTAGTTTGGCAACGGGAGATAATAAGGCAACTGCAGAATCAATAGCAAATCAAGTTGGAATTAAAGAAGTCTTTTCAGAAGTACTTCCAAAAGACAAGGCTGATATTGTAAAAAAATATCAAGAGGAAAAAGAAATTGTTGCAATGATTGGTGATGGAATTAACGATGCACCAGCATTAACGCTGGCTGATGTAGGTATTGCTATAGGAAGCGGAACTGATGTGGCAATTGAATCTGCCTCTATAACATTGATGAAAGGCTCTTTAATTGATATTTACAAAGCCATTAATTTATCTAAAAAAACTGTTGGAACAATTAAACAAAATTTATTCTGGGCATTTATTTATAATATAATCGGAATACCACTTGCTGCATTTGGTTTACTAAACCCAATGTTTGCCGCACTTGCAATGTCATTAAGTTCTGTAAGCGTTGTCTCTAATTCACTTCGATTGAAAAAAGTTGATTTGAAGAAATAATAGTTATTGAAGTCTTTTGTATTAATGTAAGCACATAATTCCGGTTTCAAAATCGAATGAAACCGGAATTTAACTTCAAGAAAATCGTTTTTAATTCTTATTCAATTCTTAAAATTTTATATTTATTTCCATCCAATAAAATATTTCGGAATTCTTCATATTGAAATAAACCATACTGGGATTGGGGTTCAAGAGATATTACTAACATATTTGAATGAATTTGATTTATTGGAATGAAATAAAATTCATCTTTGGTAACTTTTGTAATTTTATATTTTTCCACTTTTGGAAATATATTGTCTAATTCTTCGTCTGTAGATTCAATAAAATCCTTCACTTCATATTGATAAATACTTTCAAAATTGTAATTTTCTTCAAAAATAATTTTATGATTTTCTAACCATGATTTTATAATATCTACATTCTTGGGAATTAAATATCCTTTTGGTTTTTCGACATCAAGATTTGAAATAACTTTCCCATCAAAATTTTCGACTAAAAAAGTTGTATCTTTTTTAATATTCAAATCCAATAAAGAAAGATATTTAGGAAACTCACCCTTTACATGTTCCATTCGTATTGCAACAATTGAACTATCATTTAACAAAGAATTACGTGCAAGTTTTACTTTTGTTTTTATTTCACTTTTATTTTTATATACAAATTCTAAAAAACCAAGAATACCACGTATTTGTGCTTCAGTTCGATGTTGCAGATTATCCAATGCAGTTCTACCGTTTAAGCCTTCGAGAATAAAACTGTATGTGTTAAGAATTCCAAAACTCTGTCTTCCATCATTAATATCGGTTGTACTGTAGCGCATTCTATTTTCATTTGGAGGACCGCCAACAACATATTCATTAAAAGAAAACTCTCTCTCTTCCAAATATTTTTTGATATATGGAATGAACTCATTTTTTTGAGATTTGAGAATATCCTTACTAATATTTATGTTAGTTAATACTCCAAACTGTTCATCCCAATTTTTTTGATAGCCATACTTTTCCCACGCTTTTGAAAATGGTCTGTATTCATGAATATCAAGAGTAACTTCCGGATAGTATTTTGCAAATAATTTATGAAGTCCAATAGTTTCTGGCTGCGATAAAATCAAATGATCTCTATTTAAATCTGCATCGTTACCATTTCTTCTTTTATCTTTATCGCTTCCATCCGGATTCATTTGAGGAATAAGGAGCAAATCAATTTCATTTAATAAATAAGTCATTTTTGATTCATAAATTCTTTTGGTAATTGCAATTAGTGCTTCTTTACCGGAATGTTCATTACCATGCTGCTGTGCGAATATCAATACTTTCACTTTATTTGTATCTTTTCCAAATTCATTTGAAGAAACTTTTAAAAACGGAATAGCTTTACCCTCAACTGAAATTGCTAGAGTATCGAGAAACATTAATTTAGTATTAGAAGAAAGTTCATCAACATAACTGAAAAGTTCATCGTAGGAAGTAAGATTTTCAAAATTGCTTATTTCTAATGGAGTTTGATGATTAGTACAAGACACTAACAAGAAAGCAAAAAGTATTAGACTAAGATATTTCTTCATTTAAGAAGTACCATTTTTTTTGTGATTGATAATTTATTAACACGCAAAATATAGAAATAAATTCCACTTGGTAAATTGGATGCATCATAATTTATTTTATAATTTCCTGGATTTTTCATTTCATTAACTAGGGTTGATATTTCATTTCCTAACACATCATAAACTTTTAAAGAAACAAAATTATTTTGTGGGATTCTAAATTCAATATTTGTAGAAGGATTAAAAGGATTGGGATAATTATTTAACAGTGATATTTCCACTGGATAATTTTTATAATCATCTTTAACGCTTGTCAATGTAGAGAAATGAAAATTATCCAGCTTAAAGTACTTGATATCATTGCTGATTGAATATGTTGCACCTATTAAAGCAGCAGAATTGCGCGGAAAAGAACCGCTGGCTTTTAATGATGACGAATCTAAATAAGTAGTTTTTAGATTATGAATTACAATTAATGGATTTGCTGAATTCCCAATAATCTCAACTGTATTTTTGTTTGAATCAAAAAATAAATTCTGATCTGAATATGAATAAATTCCAAATAGATTTCTGCCTCTCATTAATCCCCAAGTTACGGCAGTAGTTCTGTTTTCCGCAAAATCATCATCATCAAAAAGCTCAGGCTGAAAGATTAATTGTTCAAATACTCCTAATCCTTCTTTTAACTGGAGCAACCCTTTGTAAGCAGCCAAAGAATTATTATCCGTATTATCAACAAAATAATTTCCTGCTAACTTTCCAGATTTTCCAACAAAAAATAAAAATGTTTGCTGATTTACTTTTGAATGAAAGGTGTTACCTAACAAAGTGTTTTTATTGTTTATAAGACTTAATTTTTCTAGATCATCACCTGAAAAAATTACTAAATCTGCATTTAACAAGAATGACTGATACTCAATATTATCAAGTGTTTCAGCGGATACATTAATAATTACAATATTTTTTCCAAGTTCATTTAAATATTTTTCTAAATCTGTAATTTCATTTTCTTCAAGTTTTAGAATTACAATATTATTAGCAGAAGAAAGAAATATTGCAGTATCTAAACTATTTTTAAATGACATAAATAAATCATTATTGGAAATGATAAAATTTGTTTTAGGCAATCTCCAAGAAGGATCATGAGGTGGAGGGAAAATAAATTCAATTGCAGATTCCGGAATTTTGGTCAACTCTTTTGTATAAATATTAATTCCCCATCCGTTGGTAAGCTTAGCAGTCTTCATTCCTTGCATTGTATATTTTTCAGGATTACTACTGCTAAACTCAAATGGATCAAAAGAATCAACCGGCTGATCATGATAAAATATTTCTACTGTTCCGGTTCCATAAACCATCGCATCGCCATTAGGTTCAATGCAGAAAGCAGTTTTATCATCAATACCAATTCCATCTGCAAACCATACTCCAAATTTATTATACTCAAAAAAGGCTTGGTACATATACATTAAAAGCCTTCCAAATCTTGCTCTTTCAGTATAATGTGTATCAAAAATAAATCCAGGTAATAAATTGAGAACATCATCATCTAAAGTCATTCTAGAATAAAATGGATTTCGTAAAGCAACATCAGAATATGCAGAACCTTTTTCGGCAGTATAAACGATATCACTAAGAATTGCACAACCGGCGCTGGTTCCTGCAATTACACCGCCATTATCAAAAACTTCTTTTATTGCCAGAGCTGCTTTCGTTTGTTTTAGATTTTTTACATACTGCCACTGATCACCACCGGGAAAAAATATTGCGCTTGCAGATTTTATTTTTAGAAATACTTCATCAGTATTTGCAATGTCTGCACTTGTTATTGCTAAAAATTCTGTTTCGCTTGAACCAAGCGATTCAAAATAATCTCTGTACCAGCTTGGGTTATAAGTATCATCATAATAAATAATTAATAATTTTCCATTTTCACTTTTTTCTACAATCCATGAATATGGAATATCACTCCAATCGTTATAGTCCTCAGAGCCACCACCAACTGCACAAATGTAACCTTGCGCTAAAATAACTGATAAATTAGCACCAAGAAAAACTATAATTATGAAAAATTTACTAATCATTTTTCAATACCTTTTTTGAAATTATATCAAACTTATCGCCAGATTTCAAAATATGCATTTCAATATTTTTTGCACTAAATTGTTCTTTTTCATTTTGTGAAATGTCAGATTTAGAAACATCATAAACTATAACTTGATATTCACCTAAAACTTGGAACTGAATATCTTTGTTGACAATAATAGATGTTTCTTCGTCAATTCCAATTCCTAATAAATCAGGATTTTCTAAAACCAAACTGATCAATCGATTTTGTCTTTTTCTAAAAATAAAATGTTGATCAACAATTGCATTTTCAATAAAACCAAATCCCTCTGATGTAATTACATTTCCCTTTTCAATCGTCACAAAAGAATATGATGAATCTTTGTTTTTAGCTTCATCGCCGGTTAACATGATTCTACTCATCACAGCCGCACCGGCACTGGTTCCCCCAATAACTCCACCTTCAAAATATATTTCTTTTATTCTTTTAAGCAATTTGGTTCCAAGTAAATCTCCTGTCAATCTGCGCTGATCTCCTCCGGAAAAAAATACTCCGGTTACATCCGAAAGTCTATCAATTATTGAATCTGAATCAGCAATTTCATTTTTAGCAAAAATAAAAAAAGAATTACCGGCGCCTAATTTTTGAAATTGTTCTGATTGATATTTCCCGGTATCAATGGCATCACTGCTGGCATTTGGAATAACTAGTATTTTAGATTTCTTTCCACCTGCAAGCTCTATAAATTTTTCCATTACATAAATTGGTCTTTTGCCTCCGCCGATTATCACAAGATTTCCTTGTGCAAATATTTCTAAGGAAAAAACCAGAATAATGATTACTACTATTTTTGTTTTCATCTTTTTACCAAATTAATTGCAATTTCATAAGCTTTTTGAAAGTCTTTATATAAAATATATTCATCATTTGAATGTGGATTTTTAGCACCTATTCCAAGATTTAATGCCTTAATTCCTCTTGCGTTAAATGAATTTGCATCACTTCCGCCATACGAAACAGAAGGAATTGAATTTAATCCGGAATTAATTATAGCTGATTTTATTCTTTTGTAAACTTCCTCATCTTCGGTTATATAGTAGGGTTCAAAATCCCAAGTGATTTTTTCTTGATAATCTGCTTTATATTTTTGGATTGTAGAATCAACTAAATTATTTATTTCTTCAATTTTCATTTCAATATTTTCTTTCTTGTCTGATCTAATTTCACCCTCAAAGGAAGTTTTCTCAGGAACAACATTAACCGCACTTCCACCAAATATTTTACCAATATTCAAAGTTGTATTTTGAGAAATATTTCCCTGCTCAATTTGTGAAATTATTTCTGATGCAATTTTAATGCTATTAATTCCCCTCTCGGGACTGATACCGGAATGAGATGCTTTTCCTATTATTTCATAACTAAATGTTACTGCCCCCAAGGCTTGATTTACAATATGCCCCGCATCTAAATATGAATCAAAAACAAATGCGGATTTTATTGATTCATCAATCTCGGCATTTTTAGAACCGTCTAATGTAGTTTCTTCACAAACCATAAAGCCGATTGAAAAAGGTTTTACATCAAGATTATTTTCTTTTATTTTTTTGAGAAGAGTCAGCAGAATTGCAATACCAGCGCGGTTATCAACACCTAGAACAGTTTTTCCATCTGAAGTAATTCTGTCTTCACGTAAAACCATTTTTACATTTTCTGTTGATCGAGCTGTGTCCATATGAGATGTTAAAATAAAATCGCCACCGCCATTTATTTTCGCAATTATATTTCCAGTATTTGATTTTGTAAATGATTGTGATTTATCTTCATAATAAGAGATTGAATATTCTTCTAAAAAATTTTTTAAATAATCTGCTATTCGTTTTTCATTTTGAGAAAGTGAATTAATTTTTATTATTTCTGAAAATATTTGGATAAGATTCGGATCAATATGTGTAATATTCATTACAGTTTTCTTTATTTGTTGTAATTTCTCTTACATTCTAAGGAATATATTTAAACTTGTCAAGAAATAAAATCAGTTCATTTTTATAATAAAAAACCCAACTTCAGTATTGTCAAAAATCTTAAGAAGTTGGGTTATTAAATAATAATTATAAAACAAGTTTCAGTGATTATTAAAATTATTTACTGCATTAAACTAAATCAGTATTATTATTTTCATTTAGATAATCTACTACTTTTTTAACATCTTGAACTTTGTCGCGATGACAGACTAAAAGTGAATCTTCGGTATCAATAATTACTGCTTTTTCCATTCCAATTACAGCAGTAAATTTTTTAGGACTGTAAACATAATTTTCTTTGGACGAATCCAAATAGACACTACCAACTATTGCATTTTCATCAGAATCTTTTTTTGTTAATTCATAAACAGTTTCCCAGCTTCCAACATCGCTCCAATTAAAATCGCCTTGAACACAATAAACTTTTTCTGATTTTTCCATAATTCCATAATCAATGGAAATAGAATTCATAAGCGGATAAACTTCATCTAACTTTTCATAAAATTTATGATCTATCATTGAAGAATCTAATTTTTCAATTTCATTAAATATTGCAGGAAGATGATTTTTTATTTCTTCAAGAATAACATCAGCACGCCAAATAAACATTCCGGAATTCCATAAATAATCACCCGAAGCTATATATTCTTCTGCAGTCTGCTGATTTGGTTTTTCAACAAACTTTTTAACTTTATTAATTCCCTTTTGCACTTCAGATTTATCAAAATTAATGTAACCATAACCGGTATCAGGTCTGGTTGGTTTTATTCCAAATGTAACTAATGATTTTGAATTGTAAGCAAACTCGCAACCAAGATTTAACGCAGCATGAAAATCTATTTTGGGATCAATCAAATGATCAGCCGGAAGAGTTACAAAAACAGCATCTTTACTTTTATGAGAAATTATTGATGCAGCCAATCCAACACAAGGAGCAGTATTTCTGCCAAGTGGTTCTGCAATTACGTTTTCTTTTGGCAAATTTGGAAGCTGCTCTTCAATTAGGGCTTTTTGAACTTTGTTTGTGATAATCAGAATATTTTTGTCATCAACAAAACCCTTGAGCCTATCAACTGTATCTTGAATCATTGAATTTTGACCAAAAATATTCAATAATTGTTTAGGAAGTTTTTTTCTGCTTCGAGGCCAAAATCTTGAACCTACTCCACCAGCCATTATTAAAACAAATTTTTCCATATAACTCCACAAAATTTTTGTTGTTAAGATACCGATAAAATTATTTATATGAATTGAAAACATGAATATGATTAAGAAGAATCAGCTGATATATCTTTCTTTAATTCAAGTATAGTTCTTGTAGTTCCTTTATTTCAAAAACCAGTTTAAAGAATATTACTTGTGTAGTACTTTTAGAAAAATAATAAAAGAAAGTGACATAAATTCTTATATCCGCCAAATACGCATATATACAAGTCATAATTACATAAATACGTATTTATGTCAATTTATAAGTCTATTTGACGCATATAATATAAAGCAACTGAAAACCAGCTAACTTATTATAATATAATACTTTATGGAGATTTTCAATGAATGGCACGTAATTTTATATATAAATAGCAAATACAAAAAAAGGAGACTTAAAAATGACATACGTAACATTCAGACCAGCAAACTTCGATAAATTAACAAATGATTTATTCAGAAGAATTAATGAAGATTCAAAAACAGTTACTCGTTCTGCCAAAACAGATGTTTATAAAAATGATAAAAAAATAGTAATTGAAATGGAATTACCGGGATTTTCGAAAGAAGAAATTTCCGTTTCATCAAAAGAAAGAAATCTTACCATTTCTGCTGAAAAAAAATCAGAGAATAATGAAGAGATAAAATTTCTAAAAAAGGAAAGATCTGAAGGAAAAGTTGAAAGATCATTTATAATTCCTGAAGATTATGATTTAAGCAAAACTTCTGCAAAATATGAAAATGGAATTTTGACTCTAAACATTGAAGAAATGGTTAAGGAAGAAAAAGAAATTGAAATCTCAATTAAATAAGGAGATTGAAAAATGAATAACTCAATGGAAATTTTTAAAAAGAGTAAAATTGAAAATTGGGAAAAAGAATTCAAATTTGAAAAATCTGTTACACCTGAAGTAAATATTTATGAGGATGAGAATGATTTTTTTGTAATTGCATTTATTCCAGGTGTAAAAAGAGATTTGATAAAAGTTAGAATACACAATGGAAGTTTAGTAGTAAAAGCAAAATTAAATACCGAAGAAAATTCTGATATAGAATTTATTCATAAAGAAAGAGAAATTGGCGATTACTACAGAGAGTTAAAATTAAGTGAATCAGTTAACAAAGAAAAAATTGAAGCGGTTTATTCTGAAGGCATTTTAACAATAAAATTGTCAAAATCAGAAAGTGCTAAACCACGAATTATTGAAATAGAATAACTAAATAACGGAGGTGTAAAATGACACTTGTAAAATGGAATCCATCAAGAGAATTAATGAGTATTGAAAAAGAATTTAATAAGCTTTTCAATACTTTCTCAAACAAATTTGGAATTTCACATGAAGGCGAATCCGAAATGGAGAATGCTGTTTGGGCACCTTTAACTGATATTTCAGAAGATAATGATAATTATTTCCTAAATCTTGATATTCCCGGAGTAGAAAAAAATGATGTGAAGATTTCGTACTCAAATGGAAATCTCATTATTAAAGGTGAAAGAAAAGAAGAAAAAGAAACTAAAAAATCTGAATTCCACAGAATAGAAAGATCTTTTGGTAAGTTTTATAGATCATTTTCTTTGCCCGAAAAAGTGAAGGAAGATAAAATTGAAGCTAAATTTAAAGATGGTTCGCTTTCAATTGTAATTCCAAAAGCAGACGAAGTAAAACCAAAGGAAATTGAAGTAAAAGTTAATTAAGAATTATTGCACGACTCAAAGTTAGCTTCACTAAAACCCGATTTTTCATTAAGTCGGGTTTTTCTTTTTAAGAATTTATCTCTTTTTATTTTTTAAAATTTATTACACTTCCCACCACAAGAAGAACCATTAGATTTCTTAAGTATTGAAAAATTCTATATTACGAATAAAAAATATTTTTTGGCATCTTGATTTAAATCACAATTCTATAATTTATTTATAAACTCGAAATTAATAGTAGCTTTTGTCTGATTAAGTTGCTAAGTTAGAAGAAATATTTAAGGTTTATCTAATGGCTAAACATAATTATACAATTGTCAAACATTTTTCAATATTATTCCTTTTATTTTTTACTTCTTGCGCTGATCAAATTGTTTCGGATTGTGACAAAACTCCAATTGTTGCTCAGGGCAACTTCACCGAATTTACAGACATTCAAAAAACTATTTTTGATGTAAGCTGTGCAACCGCAGGATGCCACGGTACAGATTTTACGCAGGCAAATTTAGTTTTAACAGAAGGTCAATCTTATACAAATCTTTATAACACTCAAAGTTTTTTATATCCAACAATGAAAAGGATTATTCCGGGAGATAGTGAAAATAGTTTAATTATTAAAATGCTTCGCGGTGATGGCTTTACTCAAATGCCGCCAACCGGAAAAATTGACGATGCATTAATTGATTCATTAGCTGCTTGGATTGACAGAGGAGCTTTACCAGAATGACTAACGGAGGTTTTATGAAATATTTATTTTTTCTTTTTCTGTGTATTTCATTATCTGCTCAAGAATTTCAAGTGGATAAAAGTAAATCAAATTCAGTAAAATTTATTTCTAATGCACCTATAGAAAATTTTGAAGGAGTCACAACTCAAATTGACGGCTATCTTTATTTGGTTTCCTTTGATGATTTAACAAAAAATCAACTCTATTTTGAAGTTGATTTGAATACTTTAGATACAGGAATTGGCTTAAGAAACAGGCATATGCGTGAAAACTATTTGGAGACAGATAAGTATCAATTCACATATTTTGAAGGAAAAATTGATTCAATAAAATTACTTTCTGTGAACAAATATGAAGTCTTAGTCAGCGGTAAAATGTCAATTCACGGAGTTACCAAAGATATTTCTCTTAACGGAACAATTACTAAAGATGAAAAAAACATTCATATTGAGTCAAATTTTTACGTAGCATTATCTGATTATAAAATCGAAATTCCCAAATTAATGTTCATGAAAATAGATGAGAATATGAAGCTGGTTCTTGATTTTCATCTTATAGAAATAAAAAAATAACAAAGGTAATTATGAAAAATAATTTATTAATTATAATTTTAGCGATTCTTACTTCCGGCTATTCTGCACAAGAAAGCAAAATCAATTGGCAAAGAAGTTCTACAACGGAAAAACTTGACTTATTCCTTTTCCATTCAATGCAATCGGTAAATTTACCTACAACTGAAACACTTCAAAAAAATGATCTCGAATTTGAAATTTCTCATAGATTTATTCCTACAATAAAAACTGGAAGCAAATCACTTTGGGGATTTGACGGACCAGTAAATATACGATTTTCATTAGCCTACGGAATTACTGATAGAACTGTAATTACTCTGGGAAGATCAAATTTAGAAGACAATTATGATTTTACTGTAAAGCAAAAATTATTTCAATTTAGAAATGGTATTCTCCCTACTGTTATTGGTTTAAGAGCCGGAGCAGCTTGGAACACAGATGTTCCAAATAGAAATTCTTCCCATAATAGAAATTTTCAATATTATGCGCAGCTTATTATTAATAGTATGTATGACAGCAAAATTGCAATTGGACTGGTTCCATCGTATCTGTATAACTCTCATATAACTTGTCCGGACTTACAATATACTTTTACATTGGGTACATATGCTCAATATTATATTAATGATTTATGGAGCCTGCTAATCGAATGGAATCCAACGGTAACAGGCTGGAGACAATATCATAATCCGGTAGCATTTGGTTTTGAGTTAGAGACCGGAGGTCATTTCTTCAAAGTAATTTTAACAAATAGTGCGGATTTAAACACATCACAATTTTTAAGTGGAGCTGATTTACCATTTAATGATGGTAATTGGCGTATTGGTTTTAACATAACAAGATTATTAAAACTATAAAAAGGAGTACATATGTCGAGGAAAAATATAATATATATATCATTATTCTTAATAATAACAATTTCACTTTCTGCTAGAAGTTTTAGAGTTGGTCAATTACCAAACGGAGCGGTTGCAAGCTGTCAAACTTGTCACGTTTCCCCTAGTGGCGGTGATGAAAGAAATGCTTTTGGAAAATTAGTTGAAAAGAGATTTCTTACATCTCAATTTGGTGATGTAATTTGGGGACCGGAATTAGCATCCTTAGATGCAGATGGTGACGGAATTACAAATGGTCAAGAATTGCAGGATCCATTTGGAATTTGGACTTCAGGTTCATCAAATCCGGGGATTCAAACAGCTGTTTCTCAGCCCGGCAATGCTAATGACTTGCCGTTAGTTTCTTTAACTATAAGTTTCTCTAACATGACGCCCCATAATGGACAAACACTTTTTATTAGAGTTATTGATAAATCTACTTTAAAAGAAGTTGTAAGAAATACTGAAACTATTTCTGTTAATTTTGATGCAATTTTAGATTTTGCCGTAATTCCAGGAAGCAGTTATTATGTTGATTTCTTTGCCGATCATAATGGAAACGGCAAATATGATGTTCCACCTGCAGATCATGCTTGGCGAATGGAAATTGATGCAGCTTTATCGGATAACAAATTAAGCTTTTCTCATAATACTAATTTTATTGATATAGAATGGGAAAGTATTTTTGATTTGAATTTTATTTCAATGAGTCCTCACTTAAATCAACTTTTGGAATTGGTAATTGTTGAATCACAAACTTCAAAAGAAATAGATAGAAAAAGAATTCAATCAATATCTGCTGCAGATTTTTCAGTAAGATTCTTTGGTCTTGAAGATGGAGTTGAATATAAGGCGCAATTCTATGCTGACCATAATGGTAACGGTAAATATGACGCACCTCCAACAGATCACGCATGGGAAATAGTTTTTACATATACCGAAGGATTATCTCAAGATTTTACACATAATACATCCTTTACAAATATTGGATGGAAATATTCTGCGAATTTAAACCTAGTAAATATGGTACCGCATTTAGGTCAATTGTTTGAAATAAGATTGGTGAATACTTCTGATGATTTTGAAGTTATAAGACAAGATCTAAGTGGAATTCTAATTGCAGATTTTACAGTCCCCTTGCCCGGATTAGAAGATGGAAAAAATTACAATATTGATTTTTATGCTGACCATAATGGAAATAAAGCTTATGATGCTCCTCCAACAGATCATGCATGGAGAATAAGTTTTACTGCTGACGGGAACTATATCTCAAATTTCACACATAACACTTCATTTACAGATATTCAATGGCCGGCTGCAACTTCTGTTGATGATATTGCATTACCTCAGCAATTTTCACTTAAACAGAATTATCCAAATCCATTTAATCCGACAACTAATATTGAGTTCCAAGTAATAAGTAATGAAAACGTAAGTTTAAAAGTTTTTGATATTATTGGAAATGAAATTGCAACTTTAGTAAATGAGCAAAAGTCTCCTGGAACATATCAAATTAATTTTGACGCCGGAAATTTAAGTTCTGGAATTTATCTTTATCGTTTAACTGCCGGAAATTTTGTACAAACGAATAAAATGATGTTAGTAAAATAATCCTCAATTAATTTTAATTTTGGCCCTCATTGAGACCCAACTTTTAACAGAGTTGGGTTTCTTTTTATTTGAAAGTTACACTTGCTTATTTATACATTAAAAAGATATGGTTTCCAAGAGTCTTCTAGTCTGTTAACACTATTTTTGAGAAACATAAGATGACTTGGAGCATAGGGTCTAATCACCAAATTTAATCCTGCTTCGGTTGGAGTTCTATCCCCTTTTTTATTATTACAAGGAAGACATGCTGTTACAAGATTTTCCCAAGTATCTTCTCCTCCACGAGAGCTTGGTTTAATATGATCAATAGTTAATGGTAAATCTGATCTGCCGCAATATCCACATTTATGATGATCTCTTTTTAAGATGTTTTTTCTAGTTAAAATAATTTTTTTATAAGGAATTTTAATAAAATGTACTAATCTAATTACACTAGGAAATTGAAAAGAAGAAGAAACTGATCTAAGAGATTTTGCAGAATTATCCGCAACTAACTCTGCTTTTCCTAAGAAAATTAAACATACTGCTTTTTTTACATTACAAATAGAGAGTGGTTCGTAACTTGCATTTAGCAGTAAAACTTTTGAATTAAGAATTCCATTATGTGAATATTTGGTCTCGAAATCAAATCCATCCTTTTGAGTATTTTTCAATTATTTCTTTTTGATATTATTCCGCCAGCTAAAACATAACCTTGTTCATCATATAATACAACAGATTGCCCTGGAGTTATAGCACTTTTTGGATCAAGAAAATTAATAGAGAAACTATTTTGATCAGATTCAATAATTTCCGCAGGACTTCCACTGTCAAGATATCTAATTTTTGCTCTAATAATATCACCCGGTTTTAAGGAACCAACACTTACATAATTCACATCTTCGGCATAAAGTAAATTTTCGTACAAATCTTCTTTATCACCAATTTCTATTACATTTGTATCTATATCAATATTTTTTACATAAACAGGTTTGCCAATTGCCAATCCAAGTCCTTTTCTTTGACCAATTGTATAAAATGGAATTCCTTTATGCTGTCCAATAACATTTCCTTTATATAAAATATCTCCGCCTTCAATTTTATTCATTACATCAGGAATTCTTTCTCTTAAAAAACGTTCATAATTATTATCCGCAACAAAACAAATTTCTTGACTATCGGGCTTGTTGGCAGTTTTTAATCCAAATTTTTCTGCCATTTCTCTAACTTCAGTTTTATTAAACTCACCTAATGGAAATATTGTTCGGCTTAAACTTTCCTGAGTTAATCCCCAAAGAGCATAAGATTGATCTTTTCTCGCATCTTTTGAATATTTCAATGAAAATCTTTTATCAACAGGATTTTCTTCAACAATTGCATAATGACCGGTTGCAACATATTTTGCTTCTAAATCATCAGCTTTTTTAAGCAGCTCTTCCCATTTTATTTTTCTGTTACAAACTACGCATGGATTGGGTGTTCTTCCTGCAAGATATTCATCAACAAAATCATCAATAACTGCGGCTTCAAAAGCCTTTGTAAAATCAACCGTATAATGAGGAAATTCAAAATTTTGTGCTACATTTTTTGCATCATAAATTGCATCTAAAGAGCAGCAACCGGATTCATGTTTAGGCGCACCGCCAACTTCCATAAATCCCCAAGTTTTCATTGTAATTCCAATTACCTCAAATCCTTTACTATGCAATAATGCGGCTGCAACCGAAGAATCAACTCCTCCGCTCATTGCAACAATTACTCTATTTTCTTTCAAATGAAATTCCTTTCTTAAATCGACAGCTCGTCTTAAAAACCAACTTTAAATATAATAAAATCAATACCCACTTTCTAAACGAATAAGAAATTGTGTAAGTTCATAATAGAATTGTCCGTCAAGTTGAGAAAAATATTTTAGAAAGCTAAATACAAAAATAATTAAATGATTTTTCGAAAGAAATTTTTTAATAATTACAAACCGGTTCAATCAAAAATAATTGTTTTTCTTCCGCTAACTAAAATTTTATGTTCGATATGATTTATTAATGCTCTTGCAAGTACTAATCTTTCTAAATCTTTTCCTTTTCTAACCAAATCATTTAAAGCCTCCTTATGAGAAATTCTAATAATATCTTGCTCTATTATTGGTCCGTCATCTAAAACTTCAGTTACATAATGACTTGTAGCCCCAATAATTTTTACTCCTCTTTGATATGCCTGTTTATATGGATTACTTCCTACAAAAGCAGGCAAAAATGAATGATGAATATTTATTATTTGATTAGGAAATTTTTTTACGAAATTAGGTGAAAGTATTTGCATATATCTTGCTAAAACTATCGTATCAATATTTTGTTCATTTAGCAATTCTATTTCTTTTAACTCTTGTTCCATCTTATTTTCTTTATCAATTGGGAAAAAGTAAAATGGAATTTTATGCATTTCCGCAATCAATCTTAGGTCTTCATGATTCGAAACAATTAATGGTATTTCAAAAGGATAATCATTTGTAGAATGCCGCCACAATATTTCATTAAGACAGTGATCATATTTTGAAACAAAAATTGCAGTTCTTGATTTTTTTGAGAGAAACTTAATTTCGAAATTTGCATTTAATTTTTTGAGGATTTTCTCAAACTCGTTATTTAATTGATCAATTGGGATTAAGAAATTTGTTAAATCCCAAACAATTCTGATAAAAAAAGTTTTTTCAGCTGAAGAAACATGCTCATCTAAATCAACAATATTTCCTGAGTTTTCAGAGATATAATTTGTAATTGTTGAAACTAAGCCGATTTTATCGGGACAAGACAATAATAAAACTGCATAATTATTTTTATTAATCATAAAATTTTGCTCATTTTTAAGTATTATATAAAATTCCAAATTATATCTTAAAAGATATTCTATCGATCATATTTAACAAACTATTTTATTTAAACTCTCTTAAATAATTTAATAAATGTAGTTATCTTTGGAGAAATTAAAGGAAAATATTTTGGGCAGATTATTTATAGTTGCAACTCCAATTGGAAACTTAAAAGACATAACAATTAGAGCACTTGAAACATTAAAAGAAGTTGATTTCATAGCTTGTGAAGATACTAGAAATACATCTTTCCTTTTAAACAGTTATGAAATCAAAAAGGAATTATTTGTTCTAAATGCAGCAAATGAAACTCACAAAATAAAAAAGTTATTAAATCGAATAATTTCGGGAGAAACTTGCGCACTTGTAACAGACGCCGGAACTCCATGCATTTCTGATCCCGGCATTCGATTAGTTAATGCGGCGATTAAAGAAAATATTGAAATTGTTGGAATTCCAGGAGCAAATGCTGCAATTATGGCTCTAAGTATTGCAGGACTTCCAACAGATTCTTTTGTTTTTGAAGGTTTTGTTCCTCTAAAAAAAGGTCGCCAGAAAAAATTGAAAGAACTTGCCACAGAAAAAAGAACTATTGTTTTATATGAATCAACATACAGAATTAAAAAACTTATAGAGGAATTATTTGAATATATGCCGGAAAGACAAATTGCAGTTTGCCGTGAATTAACCAAAAAATTTGAAGAGATCTGGAGAGGTTTTCCGAATGAAATTTTAAATAATTTTGATGAAAAGATTACCAAAGGAGAATTTGTAATTATTATTGCTCCTTTGGATTGGGAAGTTATAGATTAAAAAATCATTTAATAAATTTTTATATAATATTATAATTCCAATAAAATTAGTAATTACTTTTGAAAAGAGAATTGGTTTTGAATGCTCCCCAAAGTATCATAAAAAGTCAATGCTCCGTTTCCCTTATGATAAAGAACAGCTGCTCCCTTTCCATTTTCACCATGCAAAGCAAAACCTGAACCACCATGAGAAAAATGAGCTGCTCCCAATCTAGTATTTTCTGTTGAATCAGAAATATAAAATCCGGTTCCATCTTTAGAATGAAACATTTGCAATCTTTCAACTCCATTTTCGTCAAAAATAAAAATTCCGGCAGAATTAGAATCTTTTCGAATTTCTGCATATTTGATTCCACTTGCATCAACTAGTGTTAACTTATTTAATTGCAATGAATTAGCCGATAACGGATCATTTTTAACAAAACCATAAATTACAATCAAAAGTGAAATCAGAAATAAAACATAAAGCCAAATTATCTTTCTCTCTAGTTTTATTATTCTCTGCTCCATAAAACTTTCCTTAGATTTTTATAGAATAAAATAATAAAAAAATGTTTTTAACTATTCTCCATCATAATTTACTAATGAGTGAATCTCATAATTTCCAATTTTCTCTCTACCATTCAAAAAAGAAAGTTCAATCAAAAAAGAAATTTGAACAACTTCTGCTCCCAATTTCTCTACAAGATTACAAGCTGCTTTCATTGTGCCACCGGTAGCAAGTAAATCATCATGAAGCAAAATTTTATCGCCTGCTTCAATTGCATCCTTATGGATTTCGATTGTGTCAACTCCATATTCTAAAACATAAGATTCACTTACAATTGCTGCCGGTAATTTTCCAGGTTTCCTAATTGGAATAAATCCGGCCTTTAACTTTTCTGCTAATGCTCCACCAAAAATAAAACCTCTAGATTCAATTCCAATTACTTTTGTAACTCCTTTATTTTCAGCTAGTTTATGCAGTTGATTTAATGCTTCTTTATAACCTTCAGCATCTTTCAATAAAGTTGTAATATCCTTAAAATTAATTCCCTCCTTAGGGAAATTCGGAACGCTGCGAATTAAACTCTTCAAATCCATTTTTTCTCCTTAAATTCTTTTAATTTTTCTATTGATATATTTTTGAAACTCTAATTCATTAAAACAATTTATAACTTCAGATGAAAGAATTCCTCCTTTTCTTGCAATCATGATCCCGTAATTTATATCATAAATTCCATCTATAGAATGTGCATCCGGATTAATAGAAAATTTACATCCCTTTTCTCTGGCATAAAATATATTTCTCCAATCCAAATCTAATCGATGAGGATTTGCATTTATTTCTATTGCAACGTCATTCTGGGAGCATGCTTCTATTATTTTTTTGATATTTAATTTATATCCATCACGCCGTAAAAGTAATCTTCCAGTAGGATGAGCAATTAAATCTGTGTATTGATTTTCTATTGCTTTAATTATTCTTGCTGTCATTTCGTCTTCAGGTAAATTAAAAATACTGTGGATTGAAGCTACCACAAATTCGAATTGTGATAAAATTTCATTACTATAATCTAATGAGCCATCTTTAAGAATATCTGATTCAATTCCTTTATAAACTCTGCTTTTAGAAGATTTATTAAACTCTTCTATTTCTTTGTGCTGCAATAGAATACGCTTTTCTTTTAATCCATTTGCATAATAAGCTGATTTACTATGATCACAAAGAGCAAAATATTTGAATCCGGCTTTTTCACCTTCTTCTACCATTTCCTTAAGCGTATTATTTCCGTCTGACCAAGTTGTATGAAAGTGAAAAAATCCATTAAAATTTTTTAATTCCAAATCAGAATTTTCGATTTCCTTTTCTTGGAAATATTCCAATACCTCATGCTCCCGCATTTCCGGGATTATAAAATTCAAATTATTTTTTTTGAAAATCTCTTCTTCATTTTGAAATTGATTTTCTAATTTTACTCTAGATACTAACTCAACTGATCCAGTCAAAATAAAATTTTGAACAACAAAATCAGAAATTTTAATGAAAAAATACAAAACAATGGTAATATTCTGTGAATTTGAGAATACTAGCTTATTATTTTGTTTGGTAATCAGAGTTATATTATTGTCTTTTAATAACTTAACTACTTCTTCATTAAATTGAATATCGTTATTAACTAAACAAATTACTTCAATTTGATTAACAACTTCACGGATTCTTCTTAGTTCACCTGTATACTCTACTCGGAGCACAGATTTTAGACTTAAAATAGCCTTTTTGATCTGCTCCGCAATCATGAAAGCTCTGTGTAAATGTATTTTTGAAGAACTTTCTTTTATTCTTACTATTTCTTCAAGAATGGATTCTTCAGACTTTTCGCTAAATCCTTTTAATTTTTGTACATTATTATTTTTGCACATTTCCAATAAATCATCTAAAGATTTGGGAGCAAGCTCTTCATAAATTAATTTAACCTTCTTTGCTCCAATGCCTCTTATCTGGAGCATGCTGACCATAACCGACGGAACTTGAGATTTTAGATTGTTAAATTCCTCAACTTCCCCTTCATCAACAAATTCATTTATAACCGAAAGTAACCCTTTGCCAATTCCTTTTATATTTTTTAATTCATCATTTTGAATTAATTCTTCAATACTATCTAATTGTCTTAATATATTTGCTCCGTTTTTGAAAGCGCTAATTTTGAATTTATTATCTCCGTTTAATTCCATTAAATCGGATATATTTTCAAGTAAAGAAATCAACTCTTTTTTAAGTGACATAATTTTCCGTTTTTAATAAGCAATTAATTGTAAATAAGTTAAAAAGAATCCAAAAATAGATCCGGCTAAAATTTGCGCCAGTGTATGTTTTTTAAGATATAATCTTGTCCAGCTAATATAAATTAGAAATAGAATTCCCAATAAGGCAAAATTTCCAAATAGATAAAATAGAACTGCTAAAGGAGCAGCAACACCAATTGCATGAGCACTAATTTTCCAAAATTTATTTATTATGATCATTAAAACAGTATTAACAGAATAAAATAACCATATTTTCGAAAATAAAATAAATCCCCATAAATAATTGCTAATAAAAAAAGCTAAGACGCAAAGAAAAAGTCCGAATAAATAAGGAATTGTTCTCTCTTCTTTTTCGGTTGCATCAACATCAGAAACAATACTTTTTTTTCTCAGCCACATAAAAAACATAATTGGAAGAAACAGTGAAAATAAAAAAGATATAACTAAGGATTGTAAAAGATCATTTGTAGAATCAAAAAGAAAAAAAGATAAAAACACAAGCAGCAAAAATGTATTTACGGGCGGAACAAAAATATTTGTAGAAATTCGAGCTAATTTATATGAAAATTTCCCATTCAAAATCAGACTGCTTTTTCAGAGCTATAATAATCTTTTAAATAATCCAAATATTTATATAGAATTTCTTCAATCGGCTCATAAGAATCGTAATTCATTAATTCCCTTCTTACAGAAGAAGCATTATAAAGTCCTTTAAGATAACCGGTATAATACTTTCTAAAAGGGATTACAGCGCGTCTTTCTTCTTCTTTAACCGCAATTTCATAACGAAGATGTTTTAGTGCTGTTTCTATTCGTTCTTCAATTGTAACTTCAGTTTTAATAAATCCATATTTAAGCATTTCTTTTGATTCTCTAAAAATCCAAGGATTATCAATTGCACCCCGGGCAATCATCACAGCATCGGCACCGGTTTCATCAAAAGCTCTTTTGGTGTCTTCAGCAGTAAAAACACCACCATTAACCGCTACAGGAATTTTAACTTTCTCTTTGATCTTAGGAATCCATTCCCAGGCAGGTTCACCGCTATGACCTTGCTGACGCGTCCTACAATGAATTGTGAGAGCTTGCGCTCCAACATCTTCAAGCATTTTAGCAACTTCAACAATCATTATTGAATTTTCATCCCAGCCAATTCTGGTTTTTACGGTTACCGGAATTTTTACGGCATCAACAATAGCTTTTACCATTTCTTTCATATAGCAAGGATCTTTTAATAGTCCTGCTCCTGCTCCGCGATTTGCAACTTTCTTAACCCAGCAACCAGCGTTTATATCGATAATTTCCGGATTTTTTTCTTCTGCAATTTTTGCAGCTTCCACCATTGCTTCAATATTGCTTCCATAAATTTGAATTCCGACCGGGCGCTCTTCGTCAGTAATCTCAAGCTTTTTAGCAGTTTTTTTATTGTTTCTGATTAATCCGTCAGAATTAACAAATTCCGTATAAACAATATCGGCGCCAAGTTCTTTTAAGAGTTTTCTAAATCCAATATCTGTAACATCTTCCATTGGGGCTAAAAGTAATGCTTTTTCTATTTCTATATTTTTAATTTTCCACATAACAACTAACTTTCTTTTAATACTTGTGAATTTAACATTTGAAGCGCAATTATAAAAGTGATCAATGTAAAGACTGCGCCGGTTAAAAATGGGAATTGAAATCCAATAAAATCATAAGCAAATCCGCCCCATAAAGGGCCAAAAACTCTTGCTAAAGATGCAAATGATTGGTTCATACCAAGAATGCTCCCCTGTTCATTTTCATTTGAATATTTAGAAATCATACTTAAAACTGTAGGTTGCAGAAGTCCGGTTCCAACCGCTAATATTGAAGCAACAACAGCAACTCCAAGAAAATTCCCACCATACGGCAAAAGTCCTAATCCAAAAATCATTAAAAATATTCCGGTTAGAATTAATGACTTATCACTAAAAATTTTATTAAGTTTATTTAACAGCCCACCTTGAATTATTGCACCGATTAAACCTATTATTCCAAATAAATATCCGTTTTGTAAATCAGAAAAATGATAAACTTTATAACCCATTAAAGAAAATGTTCCATAAATATTTGCCATCGAAAAAACTATAATAAAAAATATTAGTACTAAAAGACCAATAACTTTATCATTAATAATTCTTTTTGCCAATCTAAAATTTATTAGTTGGAATTTTTTATCAATAACAGTAGATTTTTCTTTAATTGATTCAGGTAAAAAGAAAAATGCAAATGTAAAAGCCATAAAAGAAAACGCAGCACTTGCGAAACCAACTGCAGAATATCCGAATTCAGAAAGAAAACCACCAATCATGGGGCCGAAAACAAATCCCAGACCAAAAGCAGCGCCTATAATTCCCATTCCTTTAGAACGTTCTTCTTTTGTTGTAACATCTGCCACATAAGCTTGAGCAACACCAATATTGCTGCCACCAATACCTGCTAAAAGTCTGGCAATTATTAAGAGTAAAAAGGAATTAGCGTAAGCAAAAATTAAATATGAGATTGAAGAGATTAAAAGTGTTATAAGGATTAAAGGTCTTCGTCCAAATTTATCTGACATTTTACCAAGGTAAGGATTGAAGATAAATTGAACAAAAGAAAATATTGCAACGACAACTCCTATTCCAAAATCAGAAACTGCTAAATCTTTGCTAGCAAATGTAGGAAGAATTGGGATAAGAATTCCAAATCCAAGTAAATCAATAAATACTGTCAGGAATATTACGCTTAAACTTGCTTTCTTGTTCATAAGTTAGTTCGATTGAAAAATCTCTTTCCGGTGCTCTAAAATCGTAACCTTTATAAGAAATATTCTTAAAATCTGTTTTAAAAGGCCAATACAATTTTACAATTTTTGATGATTTTGGTAACATTATATCTGAAATGTCATTAAAACTTTTAGTCATTTCATCATAATCGGACTTGCTAAAATAGTCAATTTCAATTTCTTTTGATGATAATTGTGAGGGATAAATTACATATTCTAAACCTTTTTCCGATTCTCCTTTGAATACCCATGTAGGGATTAAATCAACAGAAATTAGTTTCATTTTTTTTGTTGAATTATTTTTTTCGACTGTAAAATTTAGAATTGGTCCGCCATCTGAATATCGCCATCTCTGATTAGAGATAAAATTTCCTAAAGAATAAGCCACTAAAACTGAATCGATATTTGATTTTTTTGATTCTTTAATTTCAATTGGCTGAGGAACGTGCGGATGACAGCCGATTATTATATCAGCACCAAAATCTAATGCATCATCTACAACTTCCTTTTGGTAAGAAGAAGGATTTTTTTGATATTCAGTTCCAAAATGATAGAACATAATAATTAAATCCGTTCCAGCGTTTCTGTACTTTGCAATTTCCATTTTAATTTTTTCTCGATTAATAAAATTAAAATGGAAATCATTTTTATTTGTAAGTGGATTCTGGTTACTTCCATAAGAATAACCAAGAACAGCAATTTTAATATTCTTTATTGTGTAGATTTTTAGTGAATCCTTCTCATTGCTTGTTAAATGAGCGCCGGTATAAGGAATTCCCTTTTCATTAAGATTATTTAGAGAATTTATTAAACCGTTTACACCTTTATCTAGCGAATGATTATTGGCAAAACTAACTAAATCGAAACCTGCATATTTAATTCCATCTAAAAAATCAATTGGGCTATTAAAAAGAGGATATCCGGAATACCCATATTTAGAGCCTCCAATAACTGTTTCTAAATTTCCAAATACAAAATCCGATTTATCAAAAATATTTTTTACGTATCTAAAAACCGGTTTAAAATCAAAACTGTCTTTTTCTATATGCGCATATTTAAATTGCGTAGAATGAACCATCAAATCACCGACCGCCGAAAATGTAATTCTATCTTGCGATTTAAATGTTGCAGTAAAAAGAATGATTATTATAATAATATAAATTTTTGAGTTCATATAAATTAAAAAAGGCTATCTCAAAAAAATAGATAGCCTTGTAAATTTCCGTATTAAGATATTTATTTAAGCTTTTCTTTGATTTTTTACATCTTGTATTTCATTTCTGATGTCTTGAGCTAATTTCTTAAGATCGCTTAAGCCTTTTCTTAATCTAGTTCCGGCAGCAGCTTGACCTTTTACATAAAATTTCTCTACATCATGTTCTAAACCTTTAACATGATCCAATAGTTGTTGATATTTTTCACTCATTGTACTTCCTCCTTTATTTGATTAGATTTTCCCAGACTATTTCAGCAACATCCTTTACTGAGACTTTTTCTTGTTTTTCGAAAGATTTTACTCCATCATTCATCATCGTCATACAGAACGGACAAGCAGAAGCTATAGTATCAGCACCAGTATTTAAGGCTTCTTCAGTTCTTTTAACGTTAATTCTTGTGCCTTCAGTCTCTTCTAAAAACATTCTTCCACCGCCGGCACCGCAGCAAAAACCTTTATCTTTATTTCGATCCATTTCTACTAATTCTAATCCTTTCACTTTTTTAAGAGGATTTCTCGGAGAATCATAAATATCATTATATCTCCCCAAGTAGCAGGAATCGTGAAATGTAGTTTTGGATTTTACTGATTCATCTTTTAATTTTATTTTATTTTGTTCAAGTAATTCTTCAATCATTTCTGTATGATGCTGTACTTCAAAATTTCCACCGAATTGTGGATATTCATTTTTCAATGAATTATAACAATGTGGGCATCCGGTTACAATTTTTTTTACGTTATAACCATTTAGAGTTTCAATATTTTCTTGCATCATCATTTGAGCAAGATACTCATTTCCTAACCTTCTTGCAGTATCTCCGTTACATTTTTCTTCTGTTCCTAATATTCTAAAATTAACTCCGGCTTCTTTCATAATATTAGAAAATGCTTTTGTAACTTTTTGATATCTAGAATCATAAGAACCTGCGCATCCAACCCAAAATAAAACTTCGGCATTTGGATCTTCTGCCATAGTTTTTATATCCATTCCTTCAGCCCAAGCCGCTCTGTCTTGATGATTAAAAGCCCAAGGTGAAAAGTTTGTTTCAAGATTTTTAAATACTGTATTTAATTCTTGCGGAAAACTAGATTCCATCAAAACTAAATTTCTTCTCATTTCAATCATAGAATCTAAATGTTCAATACTAACCGGGCATTCATAAACGCATGCGTTACAGCTGGTGCAAGCCCAAAGTTCTTCCGGAGTAATAAAATCATTTACTAATGTTTTGTCAGTAATTCCCTCTTTTTCTTCAATACCATTAGCCATAAGAGGAATTTTTTCGTCAACGCGTCTTCTTATATCAACTATAATTTTTCTTGGAGAAAGAGATTTTCCGGTACTTGCTGCCGGACATGCCGCAGTGCATCTTCCACATTCTGTGCATGCATAACCGTCCAGCATTTGCTTCCAAGTTAAATGTTCTACATCTGCTACACCATATTGCTCAACATTTTCATCCTCTAAATTAAGAGGTTTTAAGGCATATTTTTTATCATCAAATTTAGAAAAGAAAACATTTGGTATTGATGTAATTACATGAAAATGTTTTGAATATGGAAGATAATTCATAAATCCAAAGACCAGTAAAATATGAATCCACCAAAAAATTTCAAAAGGTATTTCTGCAGCTGACGAATTTGAATAAAATATTTTTGCTAATGCATAAGATATTGGTCGTATTTCAAATGAAGCCAATTCAAAATTATGTTTAGCAACTAATGAAATATTTTGACCAAACATTGAAAGAACAACAAAGAAAATTAATAGTAAAATAAAAGCAGCGTCAAAATTTCCGGCTTTTGATACATCTAATCTTTCAACTTTTTGAATAAATCTGCGATATAGAGCAAACAGAACCGCAAAAATTACTAAAATACCAAACAAATCTTGAACAATAGTGATCACAGAAAATATTGGTCCAAGAAATTCAAATGTAAAAGGTGAATAAAATCCTTGAATTATTGCTTCGAGGACTGCAAAAACAAAAAGCATGAATCCCCAGAAAATAAGGAAGTGAACAGTTCCCGCAACAGGATCACGCAATAATTTCGACTGTCCAAATGCAATTTTAAGAACATTCATTATCCGTTTAGGAATGTTATCAAACCTATTTTCTTTTTGACCTAATTTTAAATAACCAATAACTTTATTTAGACTAAAAGCTAAAAAGCCAAATGCAGAAATAAATATTAATACAAAGATTATGTTTTTTAATTCCATTTAATCTTCTAATTATTTTGGAAGTTTAGGATATTTACTTGATAACACTTTATAAATACTAATTGCAGCAGCAACTTTAATCGCATCAAATGGAGTAAAAATAATAGCGCCGCTAAATAATGCAGTTTCTAAATTCCCGTTAAAAAATACTGACAAATAAAATGCACCTGTTAATAAAATTAATAATTGAGAAATAACCATTGCAACAGTAATGTTTAGAGTGGATTTATTTCTTTCAACCAAATAACCCACTAAATAAGCCGCAAATGGCCATGATAACAAGTAACCTGCTGTAGGTCCAATTAATGCAGCGGGGCCAAAATTAAAATTAGCAAAAACCGGAAGTCCGATAAAACCAAGAGCTAAATAGAGTACTTGACTTAAAGCACCATTTCTCGCACCTAAAAATGCACCTGATAAAAGTACTATCATAGTTTGTAAAGTGAAAGGAACCGGTTTAACAGGGACAGCAACATTTGCCGCTAAAATCATTAGCACAGAAAAAGTTAATGTCCAGACCAATTGAGAGGATTTGACATTAGTCAACACACTTATTGTTTTCGATTGTTTAACTACTTCTTTTAACATAATTCAACTTACTCCTTAAAAGTTAATTTAAAAATTTAGTAAAAAATTCTGAAGTTTTTGAAAGAAGTTTTTCAAATTTTTCATTACTCCCTTCAAACGGATGTTTAATATCAAATGTATGTCCGGCTTTTGGAATTATAAATAATTCTGTTTTTTCTTTATTTGACCACTCAAATAATTGCTGAGCTTCTTTTACCGGCACTGCTAAATCTTGCTCTCCATGACAAATTAAAAGCTGCTTATCAAGTTCTGATAAAGCTCTTTCAATTTTTAAATTTCCTTCTATATTTGAAATAATATCTTCCAAATGAGAATAATTCATTTTCATTATTTGATTTGTTCTGGAGTTTATAATTTCAAGATAACCCTTATTTTTCCAATCCTCTTTTTGTCTTTCTGAAAATCTATCATATTTAGAAATTGCAGCCCAAGTGCATAAAGCATCAATTTTATTATTACTGCTTGATGCAATTATAGAATCAGCTCCGCCTCTACTATGCCCCAATAAACCTAATTTACTTTTTGAGAAATCACCAAAATAATTTTCTTTTACTTTGTCAATAATAAATTCAATTTCTTCAACTTCTCGGCTTATTGTATTTTTTGCAAAATTTTCAGTCTCAGTAAAATTTAGTTTATCATCACCAATTCCATTGAGAGAAAAATTAAATGTAATTACACAAAATCCTTCTTTCAGAAAATAATTTGATAAATAAGGACCAAATCCCCAATCTTTAAAACCTTTGAATCCATGGACAAAAATTATTGTTTTGTCTATCACTTCAGCAGAAGGATAATAGATAGTGCAATTGATTGGTTGTTTATCTTTAAATTCTAATTTGAAATCTTTACTCATGTATCAAATATGAGTATAAGCCCTTCAAAAGTCAAGATTTCAAATCAAAATATAACATTTTGAAAATTAACAGATTTTTTTAAGAGATTAACAGATTCTATTAAGTTAAACATTATTTCAAATTATTCTTTGTGTAAAGAATAGCAAAAACCGTCACATATTTATCGGAATGACTCATAGAAATTTGCAGTTCTTTATCCGGATGAACAAAATCGTTTAGTTCCCCTAAAAGTCTAACTTTAGGCATTCCGTTTGGTTCGTTATAAACCTCAATATTTTTCCAGGTAGCGCCTTTTTTCCATCCGGTTGACATAGCTTTGTAAATTGCTTCTTTTGCTGCAAACCTTGCAGCATAATGTTGATATTTATTTTTTTTTGATTGGCAATATTGAAGTTCTTTTTCAGTATAAATTTTCGTTAGAAATTTATCACCAAATTTTTCAATACTTTTTTTTATTCTTTCAATTTCTATTATGTCAACACCAATTCCGAAAATCATATTAATAACCTATTGCTTTTCCAAATCCTCTTGGATCAGAAGCACCCCAAATTAAATTATGTTTAGCATCAATTAAAATTCCTTGCGCTCTTCCTAAACTTGTTTTTTCTCCAAGTTGATGTCCCATTTTTTCTAAATTAATAATTACATCTTTTGAAAAACTAAATCTTTCAAAATCAATTCTATCAGGAAACCATTGATGATGAATTCTTGGAGCATCAACTGCTTCTTGAATATTCATTTCAAAATCAATTACATTAATAATAATTTGCAATACAGTAGTAATAATTGTTGAGCCGCCGGGAGAACCAATAATTATAAAAGGTTTATCCTCTTTCATAACAATTGTTGGTGTCATTGAAGATAACATTCTTTTTGTTGGATCGATGGAATTTGCTTCATTTCCTAGAAGTCCAAACTGATTTGGAACTCCTGGTTTAATACTAAAATCATCCATTTCATTATTCATTAAAAATCCGTAACCATCAACTACAATTTTATTTCCAAAGGAAGAATTCAATGTTACTGTTGTGCTTACTGCATTTCCAAATATATCATAAACAGAATAATGTGTAGTTTGAGGACTTTCTTCAAAAATAAAATCTCCCGGAAAAATATTTTCTGATCTTGATGCTTTCAAAGTATCAATAGAATCAAATAATATATTTGCATATCCATCAGACAATAAATTTTCTAAAGGAACTTCGTAAAAATCAGGATCGCCTAAATGTTTTGACCTATCAGCATAAACTCTTCTTAGAATCTCAACAAGTTTATGAATGTATGAACTGCTTCCCCATTCATTTTTTGAAATTTCAAATTTTTCTAAAATATTAAGTGCCTCTATAATTGCAACACCTCCGCTTGATGGCGGTGACATTGATATTATTTCATAACCTCTATAATTTCCTTTAACCGGATTTCTCTCAACTGCATAATAATTTTCTAAATCGTCTAAAGTTATGTATCCATTTAATAACTCCGAGGTTTTTACAATTGCTTCTGCAACTTCTCCTTTGTAAAAACCGTCTCTTCCGTTTAACTTTATTAATCGTAATGTTTTTGCCAAATCTTCAATAATAATTATAGAATCTTCCTGCAAGAAATTACCATCATTTGTAAAAATCTTTTTAGATGATGGGTAACTGTTGAATTCTTTATTATAATTATTAATAAAATTAGTAAGTCTGTAATCAGGCAAAAATCCTTTAGAAGCAAGATCAATAGCCGGTTGAATAACTTCTTCAAGACTCATAGTTCCATATTTTTGGAGAGCAAATAATAAACCTTCAACGCTCCCCGGAACTCCGGAAGCTGACATAGATTTAGTACTTTTATTTTCTATTACATTTTCATTTTCATCCAAATACATATTTTTTGAAGATGCAAATGGAGCCATTTCTCTAAAATCAATAGTTGTGTTTTTTCCATCATTTAAATGAATAACCATAAAACCGCCACCGCCAAGATTTCCTGCAGATGGATGAGTTACTGCTAATGCAAAACCGGTTGCAACTGCCGCATCTATTGCGTTTCCGCCATTTTTTAGAATATCAATTCCAACTTGACTTGCGTAAGAACTTGCTGAAACAACCATTCCATTTCTGGCTCTAGCAGGTTCATTTGATTCAGCAAAAAGCGAAATACTAAAAACAAGCATAATTATTTGCGTTAAAATAAATTTCATATTTATTTTTTTTGTAAAAATCATTTTTTCTTTCCTGTTCAAAAACCTATTTACTTTCTGCGGGATTGCAAAATATTCATTTTGGTTTTTGATCTTAGAAAATATTTGCATCAACATTAAGCCCTTCGCCTTCAAGTTGTAAAATGAATAATTTTAATAATTTTTGAGTTTCTGATAAAGTTGTTTTTAGATCATTAACAATATTTTCATCATACAAAATTTTACCAAGATTATTTTCTTTATTTTTTGTCTGAACAACTAATCCATCTACTTCGGTTAAAAGTTTATTTGAGGTTTCGAGTGTGGTTTGCAATTCCTTTACTAAACTTTCAAAAGAAGATTTATTTTCATCAATAAAGTTATTTGTCTTAGATAAAAGTGAATCCCCTTTGGACAAAAGGGATTTAACTGTTTTTCTATTTTCAATTATTAGTTGATTTGAATTTTTAGAAAGCTCTTTGATTGCAAAAACAGATTCTTTCAAATCTGATTTTAACTCTTTATCACCCAATAATTCATTCATGCCATCAAGAGTAACTGAAACACTTTTCAAAAGTCCAATCAAATCATCTTGAATTGAAGTAAGCATACTCATTGTTGTAGAAATATCCCCGGTAAATTTTCCTTTTTGAACTAATGAATAATCAATAATATTCTGATTAATGCCAGGTTCAATCTCAACTTTTTTTTCTCCCATCAAATCATACATCATAATAAAAAACTGTGCATCGCTTTTGAGTTCAACATCTTCGTCAAGAATAATTTTTACATGAACTTCATTTCCTGTTGTGAAAATATCTTCTACAACACCTTTTTTTACACCTTTAATTGTAACGTAATTACCAATTTCAAGTCCGGCAACATTATCAAAAGTAATAGTTAATTCCTTTTTATCATGATAAATAGACCAATTTTTAGCCCAGCCTAAAATATAGAGCGAAAGTATTATTCCAAAAAAAACTGTAATACCTACTTTAATATTAGTTTTGCTTTCCATGTTTTTCCAATAATTTCTTTATTTGAAGATACTTTTCTTTCTCATCCATTTCTTTAAAATCTTTTATTTTGAAAGCATATTCTTTTATAAACCCAAAATCAATTTTGTTTTCATTTATTTTTTTAACCAGATAGCTATTGACTGAATCTTTATAAGGTGATTTAAAATTAGATTCTATAAATTCTGATACAAGTTTTTCTTTGATATCTGTTGTAAAATTTTTAACAACATATTCATCAATTATATAGTAACCAACACCAATAACAAAAATAATTGTAAATATTAATTTAGTATAGCAACCGAGTTTCAATCATAAGCCTCTTTTTGCGGGAGTATTTCAAGCAGTATTTTATTGATTCGTTTATTTTCAACTTCTTTCACAGTAAACTTGAATCTATCTTTTTGCAGCACATAACCTTCTTCCGGAATTGTTCCCGCAAGATTTAGAATGAATCCGCCAATCGTATCGAAATCATCATTTTCGGATGATAAATCTTCCTTAATAATTTCATTTATTTCATCGATTGAAACTTTTCCTAAAACCAGAAATGTATTTTCATTTATTCGTGTTATTTCATTCTCTTCCTTATCGTATTCATCACGTATTTCACCAACAATCTCTTCAAGAATATCTTCCATTGAAATTAAGCCAGCTGTTCCACCATATTCATCAACCACAATACCCATATGCATATTTTTCGTTTGAAACTCTTCAAGCAGATCGCGAATAAATTTTGATTCCGGTATAAACATTGCTTTACGTGCAATTTTTCTCAACAAGAAATTTTCTTTTTTTGCTTCTGATCTTAAAAACGGAAGCAAGTCTTTAGCATAAATAATTCCAACAACATGATCCAAGCTGCTTTCAAAAAGTGGAATTCTGCTATGACCGCTTTCTGTAATTATTTCCATTAATTCATCAAATGAAGTATCAACAGAAACAGCCTTAATATCAACTCTTGGGGTCATAACTTCACGTACCGTAATATTTTTAAATGTAACAAGTCCGTAAATCAAACCATGTTCATCTTCTTCTAAAGTACCTTTTTCAACACCTAAATCTGCAAGCTCTGTTAATTCGGAAGCTCTAATTGCTGTTGAAGAATGATCATATTTAATTCTTGAAGCGAATGACTTTATGATATCTGTTAAGGTTTTTGAAACAGGATAGAATAAAACGCTTATCCAATAAAGAGGAATACTGATAATTTTTGCAAATTGATAAGGATGTTTTGATGCCCAAACCTTAGGCGTAATTTCACCAAACAAAAGAATTAATCCGGTTAACAAAATAATTTGCAGAACCAGCATTATGTCAGAGGAAACATTATAAATCTCAGCAATGTCTAAAGCAATAGTAACAGATAAAATTGAGGCGGCAACGTTTACAATTGTATTACCCAATAAAATTGTGACTAATAGCCTGCGAGGAAATTCTAAAAGATTATCGATGTAACTTGTAATAATACTTTTAGACTTGTTCTGCTCTCTTAACTTTTTTTTATCAATTGAAAAAAGCGCAACTTCAGAACCAGAAAAGAGAGCAGATATTATTAATAATGCTAATAATAAAATAATCTTAAACTGCCAATCAGTATCCAATAAAAATTAAATCCTAACTTGTTGAACAAAACAATTAAAAAGGTAAATCGTCATCACTAGTTGCTGAAGCTTCACCTTTATCAAACGTTGAATTAGAAGGATTATAAGAAGTTGTAGTTTCATTTGCAGAACTATAATCTCCGCCACCTTCTCTAGCATCAAGAGGAATTATTCCGCTAAAGCTGTCAGCTATTATTTCTGTAATATACCTTTTAATTCCTTCTTTATCTTCATAATTTCTTGTTTGAATTCTACCTTCAATGTAAAACTTCTTACCTTTTTTAAGAGCCTTTTGATAGAACTCAGATAAATTCCATGCAACAACGTTATGCCAATCTGTTTCATTTACCCAATTTCCATCTTTACCTTTATAGCTTCTAGTTGTTGCAACAGAAAAAGAGGTTACAGGCACGTTATTTTGTGTAAATCTTGTTTCTGCGTCTTGCCCAAGATTTCCAATAAGTTGAACTTTATTTAACGAAAAAGCCATTTTCAAACTCCTTTATTTTAATTAGAATTTAATAAAAAATAATACATAAATTATTTATTTTCAAGTTTAATATATTTGTTTTAACTGTTGCATTTTGTAGAAACCAATAAAACCAATTTCATTTATGTTGTAAATATAGAGTCCACTAGGTAAATTTTCAGTATTAATTTCTTTGCTGCACAATTTCTTAAATAAGTTTTATAATATTTTAGAATAAAAAAAAAGATAAGCAATAGAATCTTGCAATTGCTTATTTTATTATTTCACTATTATTTTTAAAAAATATTGAATTTATAAATATGATATTAGCCGCTGTAATCATCACATCATTAGTACTAATCATAGTAAATCTAATAATTCTTCTCAAAATAAAACCGGATGAAATTGATTCAACAAATATATCAAAACTAAATTTTTCTATTTTGATTCCTTTCAAAAATGAAGAAAATCATTTATTTAAAATGATTAAATCAATTAACAAATTAAATTATCCAAAAAATAATTTTGAAATAATATTTATAAATGATAGTTCAACTGATAATTCAGCAGAACTTATAGTCAATAATATTAACACAGAGATAAATTATAGAATTATTTTCGCAAGTAAAAAAAAATTAAATGCAAAAAAAGGGGCGTTAGATATTGGACTACAACTAACCTCCAATGAGTATATTATTACAACGGATGCTGACGCAGAGTTACCTTCCGATTTATTAATAGCCTATTCAAAAAAGTTTAATAATAATTACGATATTGTTTTCGGTCCATCGCATTTAAATAACAACAAAACAATTGCCGGAAAAATTTCTCAATTTTATAATCTGCGAAATCAATTCTTAATGTTTGGAGCAGCAAATTTTGGTTTCCCATATACTGCAATGGGAAGCAACTTAGCATACAATAAAATAAAGTTTAATGAGATTGGCGGTTATTCTATTTTTAATGAAGTAATAAGCGGTGATGATGATTTATTGATAAGGGAAGGAATTAAGAGAAATTTTAAAATCGGGATAATCCTTTCAAATAATTATTTAGTAAAATCCGAATCGGTAAAAACGATTAAAGAATTTCTTAATCAGAAAGCTAGACATACAGCAACATCAAATTTTTATTTAAAAAGACATAAAGCTGCATTAGCTATTTGGCATTATTTTAATATTCTAAGTTTATTTTTATTTTTATTTTTCTTCATCGATAATCTTTTAGTTATTCCGTTATCTCTCAAATTTTTATTCGATATAATTTTAATAAAATCTAAGCAGAAATTATTTGATTACGATTTTAATTTTCTGGAAATAATTTTATATCAGACAGCTTATGAATTCCTATTAATAATCAACTATATAAATGGATCTTTAAAAAGATATTCTTGGAAATAATTTTTTAAAGAGGTAATCTTTTTCTATTTTTGTCTTTATGATAAACGAATTAATAAACCAAGCACACATTGCTAAACAAAAAGCAATTCCGAAATACAGCAACTTTCATGTTGGTGCAGCATTAATAACAGACGATGAAAAAATTTACCACGGCGCAAATATTGAGTCTTCTTCATATGGATTAACAATCTGCGCAGAAAGAACAGCACTGTTTCAAGCTTTGCTGGAAGGGGAAAGAAATTTTAAAGCTATTGCAGTTGTGAGCGACGCAGATGATTTTTGCCCTCCATGTGGTGCTTGCCGTCAAGTATTAAGTGATTATTGTTCACCAGAATTAGATGTAATTCTATCAAATAAAAACGAAATTAAAGTTCTAAAATTAAAAGAACTTCTCCCCTTTTCATTTAATGAGGAATATCTGAAATAATGGTTGAATTTTCTCCCCATTTCGCCCCCAGGGAAATCGGCTGGATTGAAGTAGTTGCCGGCTGCATGTTCAGTGGAAAAACTGAAGAATTGATTAGAAGATTGCGTAGAGCAAAAATTGCAAAACTAAACGTATTGATTTTCAAACCAAAAATTGACAACCGCTATTCGGAAAATGAAATTGTCTCGCACAGCGAACAATCTCTTCCTTCAATTATTGTTGAGAACTCAAAATCTATTCTTGAACAATCAAAAAACGCACAAGTTATTGGAATTGATGAAGCACAATTTTTTGATAATGATTTGATAGATGTCTGCAATCAGCTTGCTAATTCTGGTAAAAGAGTGATAGTAGCCGGTTTGGATCAAGATTTTAGAGGGGTTCCCTTCGAACCAATTCCGCAATTATTAGCAATTGCAGAATATATAACAAAAACATTAGCAATATGCGTAAACTGTGGAAATCCGGCAGATAAAACTCAGCGCAAAATTAAATCGGGCGAAAGAGTTTTAGTTGGTGCATCGGATAGTTACGAAGCTCGCTGTAGAAAATGTCATTACATACCTGAGGAATAATGGAACTATTATATTCAATTTTTAGAGGTGTAATTGGTATTGCACTTTTAATCGGAATCGCATTTCTTTTTTCAAATAACAAGAAAAAAATAAATTGGCGTTTAGTTTTAAGCGGACTTGGAATTCAAGTTTTTTTAGCAGTACTGCTTATCAAAGGGAACGTTTTAGGAAGTTATTTTTCTCCTTTAGGATGGCCAAAAGAATTTTTCAGATGGATTAGCAGTTTATTTGTTTTGGTGCTTAATTTTACTACTGAAGGCGCAGTTTTTGTTTTTGGTGATTTAGCAAAATCTCCCGGTTCTGAAAACAGTTTGGGTTTCTTTTTTGCTTTTCAAGTTTTGCCCACTATAATTTTCTTTGCAAGTTTAATGTCAGTTTTATATTACTTAGGAGTTATGCAACGCATTGTCCAAGGCATGGCGTGGGTAATGGCTAAAATTATGGGAACTAGCGGTGCTGAATCTTTATCATGCACTGCAAATATTTTTGTTGGACAGACTGAAGCACCTTTAATGATAAAGCCTTTTCTAAAAGGAATGACTCAATCTGAAATTCTTACAATTATGACAGGCGGAATGGCAACCATTGCCGGTGGAGTTATGGCGGCATATATTCAATTATTAAGTCAATCTTTTTCTGAAACTTTAGGGATTCCAATTAATGAAGCCCGATTAATGTTTGCAACCCATTTACTTGGAGCAAGTGTTATGGCGGCTCCGGCAGCTTTATTGCTCTCAAAAATAATTTACCCTGAAACCAAAACACCGGAAACTAAGGGAGAAGTTAAAGTAAAAGTTGAGAAAAATTCTTCCAATGTATTAGAAGCCGCTGCATCCGGGGCTTCTGATGGTTTAAGTCTAGCTCTCAATGTTGGCGCTATGTTGATAGCATTTATTGCATTAATTGCTATGTTCAATTATATGCTAGAAGGAATTGGGAGTTTTACCGGTTTGAATGAAATTCTAGTTGCACAATATGGAAAACCCCTTAATCTGCAGCTATTTCTTGGATTAGTTTTACAATTTGTAGCTATTGGAATTGGTGTCCCCTTTGAAAGCGCAGTCCAATTCGGAAGTTTAATAGGTTCCAAAATTGTGTTAAATGAATTTGTTGCTTACTTCGAAATGAGCAATCTTATAGCTGCTAAAGAATTAATAAATGACAAAGCAATAGTAATGGCAACTTATGCACTTTGCGGATTTGCTAATTTTTCTTCTATAGCAATTCAAATTGGCGGATTAAGTCCGCTTGCACCGGAACGAAAATCTGATTTTGCTAAACTTGGTCTAAAAGCAGTTTTAGGCGGAACACTTTCTACTTTAATGACAGCAACTTTAGCGGGAATTTTATATTGATAGATCTAAATTTTAAATACGAAAAAGTACTTAAACAAATAAATGATGAAAAACCTTTTCAGCCTTTATTAAGTATAGTTTTGGGAAGTGGACTTGGAAATTTCGCAGAGAAAGTTGATGTTGTAAAATCTATCGCAACAGCTGATATTAAAGGTTATCCTAAATCTACTGTTGAAGGACATAAAGGATTTATTCATTTTGCAAAATATGAAAATGTAAATCTAATTTTATTTCAAGGAAGAATTCATCTATATGAAGGTTATTCAATAAGTGATTCTATTCTTCCAGTTTTGATTTCAAAAGATCTTGGCAGTAAATTTATTTTGCTTACAAATGCAGCCGGAGGAATTCATAAGAATCTTAATCCGGGCAGTTTAATGCTGATTGATTCAGTAAACGGAATAGCAATTAAAAAGGAATTGACTGAATTAATTGGTCTTGCAAATATTGATGATAAAAACAGAATGTTAAATTTTCCTTCAAAAATATTTAATGAATTGATAGAGAAATCTGCGTTGGAAATTAAATTTCCTTTAAAAAATGGAAACTATTGGTTCTCAAAAGGTCCTACTTACGAAACTCCATCAGAAATAAAAATGGCAGAAATACTTGGTGCAGATGCGGTTGGAATGTCAACTGTTCACGAAGCTGTTTTTGCATTAAAACTTGGTTTGGAAGTTTCTGCAATTTCTTTAATTAGCAATTGGGCAGCGGGAATTTCAACAACTCCACTTTCGCATAAGGAAGTTGTTGAGACTGCAAATTTAGTAAACGAAAAATTTACTGAACTAGTAAAGAGAGTTATTTCTAATCTTTCTGCAATATAGCATTAACTAGTATTGCCGCATATATTGAAGCGGTTTCCGATCTTAATCGATTATTAGAAAGTATTAATGATTTTTTTTCATTTAAGAATTTTTGTTCATTCTCAGAAAAACCGCTCTCAGAACCAATAACAAAAATAATTTTCTTCTTTAATTTGTTCGGATCATTCAAAAAAGATTTCAGACTACTTTCCCCCTTTTGATCGAAATAAATAATTTCATCTTCCAACTTTGAAAGATTTTTAAGTTCACTAATAAAATTTATCTTCGGTATAAATGATTGCAATGACTGTTTCATTGCTGCTAATGCAATTTTATTTGTACGGTTTAAGTTAAGATTTGATTTAAATGATTTTTCACTTGAATAATAAATAAAATTTGTAAAACCAAGTTCTATGCATTTTTCCAGAGCAAATTCTTGTCTTTCTTTGTTTTTTAAAATTGGAAGACAAAAAGTAAAATTTGAAAAGCTGTTTTTGTAATTATACTCAAATATAATTTTTGAAATGAGATTCTTCTTTTCAATTATTTCTATTTCTGTTTGATAGATTTTCCCATTACCATCAGTAATAAATAAGCTGTCACCAACATTTTTTCGCATTACTTTTACTGCATGATTGAACTCTTCCTCAACTAATTTAATTTTTTGAGATTCATTAAGAATTTCATTTGAGTAAAATAGATCAATATCAGAAAGAAAAACCTGTTCCAATTAAAAACTCTCCATTTCTAAATTCGTCAAGTGCGTATTCAAATCTAATCGAATTGTAAGGTAAAAACAGAAACGTAATTCCAGCTCCATAACCGGAAAGGAAATTATTATAATTCCATCTTTCGTTATTATTATAAGCAATTCCAGTATCAGCAAATAAATTCAATTGAATACCAATTCTAGCTGTAGTTAATTGTTTAGGAATTAGTGGAAGATCCAGACTCACATTCCATTCATCTAAAATAGGATGATAAACTTCAAACGACATTAGAAAATAGTTATTGCCTTCTCTGTTTTTCTTGCTATGACCTCTCACGTATTCATCAAAACCTAAATATGACAAATCATAGAAAGGGACAATTTTACCGAAAGTATGCCTGTTTGCAATCCGCCACTTCCCATTAATTTTACCAATAAGTTTTCTATATTCGCGAAAATCAAATTCAATAACATTATAGGAAATATTATTTATTCCAAAACCTTTATGCAGATATTGAGCTGAAAAGAAAACGCCCTCTTTTGCAAATTGAACTAAATCTCTGGAATCATAAATATATTGAGTTCCCAAAGAAAAAACTTGGTCTTCAAGTTTGCCGCTTGCAGTAACTTGCGGGATATTATTTTGAGGCGCTTTATATCTTTGGTAAACAGTTAACAAATAAATATTATTAAATTGATTCAACCTCTTACCAACTGAAATCATTCCACCATAAAAATCATACTCAAACTCGCTCCCATAAAGGGATTCAGCAATTTCACTTTTATTTGATAAGGTTTGATAAGATGCGGAAACTAAAAGATTTAACTCATGCTCTTCATTTATAAGCGGATTAAAATAAGTTAAACCATATGATGGATCAAATCCGAATGAAAATAAAAATTGAAGAGTTTCATTTCTTCCTCTAAAATTTTTATAAATAAAATTCAATCCATAAGAAGCATCTTTAATTCCATCATCCCGAAGCTTTACGAAAGGAATTGGATAAATATACCAGCTCTCTTTTACATCAATAACTAAAATATTTTTACTATTTTTTTCAAGTAAGTAAAACTCTACAATATTGAAAATACCAAGACTATAGACTCTTTCTCTATTAAAATTAAGGGTTTCACCATTAATCATTTCACCAATTTGAAAAGTTAATTCTCTTAAAATTACAAACTCTTCTGTAGTATCATTTCCTCTAATTTCAATAGAGTCAATCTTCACATAAGTGTTTTTTGAAATTAAAAGAGAATCAGATTGATATGCATTTAAAGAAATCAAGAATAACAAGGAGAAAATAATTAATAATTTTTGCAAAAGATTATCCCAAACTCATAATTAATAATTTTTCGAAGAACACAAACTATACATTACAGCAATGCAAGTATCTTGTATAACTTCAATCCCTTTATCTGTTGCGGGTTTCACAGCTTTGTCATTTCTAATTCCTTGTTGAAGCCATAAAACTTTTGGAGAAACTTTTAGAACTGAGGGCATAAGTTGAGGAATGTCTTCAGATAATCTGAAGACATTAACAATATCAATTTCTTCTTCTATTGATTCTAAAGAAGGATGAACTTTTATTCCATTAAAATCTTCCCCATTTGCACTAGGATTTACTCCAATTACGTTATAGCCTTTATTCATAAGCATACCGGCTATATTACGACTTGTTTTTGATGAATTTCTAGAAATCCCTACAACAGCAATGGTTTTTGAATTTTTTAATATTTTGCAGATATTTTTTATTTTATCCATTAAGAATTAACCTCTTCATATTCACTTATTGGAAGACATGAACAAACTAAATTTCTGTCTCCGTAGGCATTGTCAATTCTTCCAACTGAAGGCCAAAATTTATTTTCTTTAGTCCACTGTGTCGGGAATGCAGCAGTTTCTCTGGAATATTTATGATTCCAATTATCTGAAATAACTTCAGCAACTGTATGTGGAGCATTTTTCAGAGGGTTATCAATCTTATCAGATTTTCCCAGAGCAATATTATTAATTTCATTTTTTATTGAAAGCATTGCTTCACAGAACTTATCTAATTCAGCTTTTGACTCACTTTCAGTAGGCTCAACCATAATAGTTCCCGGGACAGGAAAAGATACAGTAGGAGCATGATAGCCATAATCCATAAGTCTTTTGGCTACATCTTCAACTTCAATATTCATATGATGTTTATAATCACGCAAATCAAAAATGAGTTCATGACCTACATACCCTTTTGTGCCAGTATAAAGGACTTTAAATTCCTTCTCTAATTTTTTCATAATATAATTAGCGTTTAAAATTGCAATTTTAGTTGCTTCAGTTAAACCGCTTCCGCCCATCATTTTAATATAAGCATAAGAAATAAGTAAAATGGAAGCACTGCCCCAAGGAGCCGCCGAAACTGCATTGATCCCTTTAGTACCACCAGTATTTATAATTTTATGAGAAGGTAAGTAAGGTAATAATTTTTCATTGCAGCAAATTGGTCCAACTCCGGGTCCGCCGCCGCCATGAGGAATTGTAAAGGTTTTATGCAAGTTAAGGTGACAAACATCAGCACCAATAGCAGCGGGACTAGTTAATCCAACCTGAGCATTCATATTTGCTCCATCCATATAAACCAGACCGCCATTATCATGAATAATCTGACAAATCTCTTTTATGTTTTCTTCAAAAACTCCATGAGTTGAAGGATAAGTAACCATTAGTGCATTTAAATTTTCTTTATATAATTCAGCTTTAGTTTTTAGATCATCAATATCAATATTTCCTAAATCATCACATTTAACAACAACCACTTTATTGCCCGCCATTACAGCGCTTGCTGGATTTGTGCCATGAGCCGAAGAAGGAATTAAAACTATATTTCTCTTATCATCATTTCTATCTTGATGATAAGCCCTAATAACCATTAATCCGGCATATTCTCCTTGCGCACCAGAATTTGGCTGCAGTGAAACTCCTGCAAATCCGGTAACTACTTTTAATTGATTTTCCAACTCAGAAAACATTTCCGTGTATCCTTCAACTTGATTTATTGGGGCAAACGGATGAATTTTACCAAATTGAGGCATAGTAATTCCAATCATTTCAGATGTGGCATTAAGCTTCATTGTGCATGAACCTAGCGGAATCATTGAATGAGTTAGGGATAAGTCTTTTTTCTCAAGCATTTTCATATACCTTAACATTTCTGTTTCGGAATGATATGAGTTAAATACTTCATGAGTGAGAAACTCGGAAGTCCTTTGCATGGATAACGGAATAACTTCGACCGATTTTTCTTTTATCTGCTTTAACAGATCATCATTAAATTCTTTCTGCAAAACAACCGCAAAAATTTTAGCAATAGCTTTTACTTCCTTAATTCTAGTTGTTTCACTTAATGATATTCCTATGGAGTTTTCAAAATATCGAAAGTTGATTTCATTTTTTTCTGCTATTTTTTTTATTTCATTTATCAAATTTGAATCATCAATATTTATTTTTATTGTATCAAAGAATGCTTCATTTTCGATTTGGAGTTCAAATGATTTTAGAATATTACTCAATAGAATTGTAAGATTATGTATTCTTTCACTTATCCCCTTTATTCCTTTTGGGCCATGGTAAACCGCATACATAGAGGAAATTATTGCAAGTAGAACTTGGGCTGTACAAATATTACTTGTAGCTCTTTCTCGTTTAATATGCTGTTCCCTAGTTTGCAGAGCCATTCGTAAGGCTCGCTTTCCATTTCTATCGACAGAAACGCCAATAATTCTACCTGGGATTTGTCTCTTAAAATCTTCCTTGCACGCAAAGAAAGCAGCGTGCGGACCTCCAAAACCCATTGGAACACCAAATCTTTGAGTTGATCCAACTGCTACGTCAGCTCCAAATTCTCCAGGAGCCTTGAGCATAACTAAACTCATAAGATCAGTTGCTGTACACTTATAAATTCCTTTTTCCTCTGCTGATTTAAACAAACCGGTATAATCGATTACACTTCCATTCCCATTTGGGTATTGAACTAATATTCCAAATACATTTTCATCCAATTGGAAATTATTATAATCTTCAACTACAACTTCAATTCCAAGAGGTTCGGCGCGGGAAATTAATACATCAATTGTTTGTGGGAAAATATTTTTATCAACTAAATATTTTGACGCATTTTTTATTGCCCCTTTTCTCAAAGAAAAAAACATAGTCATAGCTTCTGCAGCGGCAGTTGCTTCGTCAAGCAAAGAAGCATTTGCAAGTGGAAGTCCTGTTAAATCAACAATCATTGTTTGATAGTTTAATAAAGCTTCTAATCTTCCTTGCGCAATTTCAGCTTGGTAAGGAGTGTATTGAGTGTACCAACCCGGATTTTCCAAAATATTTCTTTGAATAACTGCTGGAGTGATGGTTGGATAGTATCCCATTCCTATATAAGAATAAAATACTTTATTTTTCTCTGCTAGATTTTTAAGTTTCCAACTAAATTCAAACTCTGAGAAAGGTTCACCTAAATTTAATTCTTCTTTTAATTTAATGTCAGCTGGAATTATTTTCGAGATCATATTCCCTAAGTTTTCTTCACCTATTTCTTGAAGTATTAAATCAATATCATCTTTACTGGGACCGATATGACGATTAACGAATTCATCTTTGTAATTATAGTTGAGCATATTTTTATAACCTTTTTATTAACAAACCAAAATTGGACTAACAATTGTTCCTAATTCTAAAAAAAATTATCTTAAAATATAATTAAAGAAATGCAATTTTATATGTGATTTTAATCGACAAAAGTATCGTCTTCTTATAATTTCTTGTTTCTTTTATCCTAGATTGAATAAATAAATTCTTTCCAAGTGTTTATTTTAAGAAGAAGTTTCTAATTTTAAACATCTAGAAACAAAAAAAGCTGCATCACCAATAATAGGTAATGCAGCTTTATTAATTTCTCTTTGCTTTTCTTTATAACAAGTAGGTTGAACACGCTACTAATGATAATACTACCGTCGATAAAAATGCTAAGATATAGAGTGATACAAATATTTTCTTTAT
>SWCB01013597.1_pt1 | contig 103515 bp, 86 predicted proteins | sample 4692901 | NCBI WGS metagenome assembly SWCB01 (sample SAMN10267276, study PRJNA491770) | bioreactor metagenome | isolation source: DHS bioreactor inoculated with subseafloor sediment | place: Japan: off Shimokita Peninsula | collected 2006-08 | reverse complement strand
TTTTTTTTGCATTATAACCTCAGTGTTTTATTTTGCTTTGCAAGTTTTGGAAAATCTTATTATATCTAATGTCATTTGTGGATGTGCAATGATTATGCCGATCGGAAATTTGCTTTATATAATCTATTTCATATCACAAAAGAAGAGTTCTTTAAAGTATTTGAATATTTTTTAATTTTTTAAAACGGATAATCAAAATGGTTTACGTGGAAGGAAACAAGAATGCTTGATCTATTTTTCAATAAATACAAGATTAATATTGATTAGGTTTAGAAAAAAATTCGATAAAATTATGAGCCAATATATCTATGACAGGTTTTCCAATTCACCTTTTAAATGATTAGCCTCGGCAGTTTTTCTTAACCATTCCAACTCTGTGTCGGTTAATAAATGAATTTGTTTAAGGATATTATATGATTCTAACACAAAATATTTTGCTATAGATTTACTTGAAAATTGAGGCGGATCGTTCGATACATATTCATTCACCAAAATTGAATCAATACTTTCCTCACAAAATTCTTCATCAAAACCAAAATATTTCCCAATTACTAAGGTCATATTTCTTTCGTATTTGCTAATCTTTTTATCCTGACGTATTAGCAGTAAAAAGCCTCGCAAAAATTCACTTTTGTCTCTATAGGGAATTTCTTTTGGAATCATTTCCATCATAGTTATCTTTATTGTTTATATATCTTTTCGGATTATCAAGAAAAGCTGCCGTACAAAAAGGAGAGCAAAAATAAAATATTTTTCCATTATATACTGTGGAAAATAATCGAAGATCTTTCTCTTCTGGTTTGGTTACTTTCATTCCGCACACGGGATCAAAGTAATATGTATTTTCTTTTTCCATTTTTATTGTACCTATTGTGAAATTTCATTCTACACATCTAGTTTTAATAATATTTATATTCCGATAGGCTTTTATAAGTACAAATCCCATGCCGGGGAACATTAAGTAAAATTTGATGTTTCAGATGAATTATTGATATGGGTAATTTAAGTATCTTTATTTTTTTTAAAATATTTAATGAACGTAAATATAATTTTAGTAAATAAAGCTTGGGTTTTATAAAGATGACACAAATTTTTAACACTCTATTTTTGATAGCAACAATAATTTCGGCAATTGGAATTATCTACATAATATATTCGAGAAGTATTGCAGAAATTTCACGAAAATTATTTGTGTTAACTTTATTACTTGTAATTGGATATTTGATTTCTCACTTCGTTCATTTTATAATAATGCCTTCCGAAGACGTAACAATTCTCGATCAATCATGTCATTCATTTCTGTTGCTAATAATACTAGTGTTAACATTCTTTTCATATTACTTTCATTCCAGCAAGGATATGAGTTTCCCGTTGAAGCTATTTCTTATAGTGCCCTCTGCAGCGCTAATTTTGCTTCTGTGGAGTGGTTATCTCGTAGAATCTTCACATGTTCATACAAAAAAATTGGAGGCGCATTATAGTCCTTATTATGCCGGATATTTAGTTTGGTATGTTCTTTTATTATCGCTAAGTATCTATTTCTTAGTTAAGAAAGCAATTATTTCTAAAAGCAATCAAATAAGAAAACAAATCTTCACTGTTCTTATTGGTTTAATAATTACCAATTTAACTGCATTCGTTTTCGGATTGTATTTACCTTGGATACTTGGATTCTATTATTTAGTCGAGATAAGTCCGCTCGCATTTTTTATTGGTGTTATTCTTACTACAGCAATTGCGATATCCAGGTTTGATCTTTTCCCTACGGCGATTTCGAAAATTCAATCATTCTCATTGAATAAAAAAATTATTTTCTCAGCAGTTATTGTTGTTCCCGTTATAATATTATTGATACAGATTCCATTGGGAAGAATTTTATTTGATATCCAAACAGGTGAACAGTGGGAACACTACTTTTTTATTAGTCTATTTGGTGGAATAATTGTCAGTACTGCAATGGCATTTATGATTACCAAGCTGATTGCTAATCCTTTAAATAAACTGATAGAGAAAACCACTGAAATTCGTAGAGGAAATTATGGTACAGTTGTTGATATTTATTCTAATGATGAATTAGGAAAATTAGCAGCAACATTCAATGAAATGTCAAAAACATTAATAATTGATAGTGTAGAATTAGAACTAAAACAGAATAGAATTGAAATGCTATTAAATGCGTTCGAAAAATCTAATGCTGCAATATGTGTGTTGAATTTATCGGGTAAGATTATTGAGTTGAATACTGAATTTTCCAATATTTTGAAAATTAGTAAAGCTAATCTTTATAATAGTATCATTTTCAAAATAATTGAACCTGCTCCAAATCTAAAGGAACTTACTGAATTGCTGCAAAAATTTAATGGCAAAAATAAACTTGAAGAAGAAATCAGTATTCAATTTGATGAAGAAATAAAGAACTATTTAATTACGATGTCGCCCTTCTATATTGACGAAGCGAAGCCTGCCGGTTACCTACTAATTGCAATCGATACCACGGATTTAAAGAAACTAGAATCTCAGTTAGCTCATTCGGAAAAACTTGCTGCGCTTGGTAAAATGGCAGCTATTCTTACTCATGAGATCAAAACTCCACTAACTTCGATAAAAATGAACAGCGATATGCTTGCAGAAAGTTTGGTCTTGAACGAGGATGATGCATCATCAATGAATATTATCAAAAAGGAAATTAATCGCTTAAACAATTTGGTTAAAGAAGTACTACTGTTTGCTAAACAAATGAATCTGAATAAAGAACAATTTGATATAAAAGAACTGATTGAAGAAATAATCGGAAATTATAAAGCAAAATTTGCCGATAAGAATTTTAAGGTGATTTACGATGGTAAGAGTGCCGAGATTTATGCCGACAAGGAAAAGCTTCATCAGGTATTTCTCAATCTTATTCAAAATTCATATGAATCTGTCGAGGAGAACGGTGAATTAAAAATTGATTCAGTTGTAGATAAATCGAAAGACGGAAGAATATTGTTTAAGCTAATGGATAATGGTTTAGGCATTCCGGAAGACATGAAGAAAAAAATATTCGAACCTTTTTATACTACAAAATCATCCGGAACCGGATTAGGTTTGGCGGTTGCACGGAAAATAATTGAGCTTCACAACGGAACAATTGAGTTAGTATCATCCCGCAAAGGTGAAACAATATTTCAAATTGAATTATTAATAAAGAACAACGATAATGGAAAAAATACTAGTAATTGACGATGATCAATCGATACGAGAAACTCTAACAACTTTTCTTAAACGGCAGGGTTATCAACCTATGGCTGCTGAAGACGGAAGTAAAGGTGTTGAGTTGATAAGAATTGAAATGCCCGATCTTGTTATTTGCGATTATAAGATGCCGAAAATGACAGGACTTGAGGTTCTCGAAAAGATAAAAGAGATAGATAGCAGTATTCATTTTATTATGATTACTGCATTTGATGAAATGCAGACAACTGTTGATGCGATGCAAAAAGGCGCTTATGATTTTATAGAAAAACCTCTAGATATAGACCGTTTAAAAATTACGATCAAAAGAGCACTGGATAATAAAAAATTAAGCGAGAAACTAGATACGATTATTGAAGAGAACGCCGAAACTTATGAACCGAGAAATGTTCTAATCGGTAAAACACAAGTAATGAAAGAAATATTCAAAAAGATCGGACAAGTTTCTAGCAGCAGGGTTACAGCTTTAATTCAGGGGGAAAGCGGAACAGGCAAAGAGCTTGTTGCACGAGCTATTCATTACAGCGGCATAACTAAAAACTCTCCATTCATCCCGGTTAATTGTACTGCACTAACGGAGACTTTGCTCGAAAGCGAATTATTCGGTCATGTGAAAGGTGCTTTTACCGGCTCAATAAAAGATAAAAAAGGAAAATTTGAATTAGCCGGAGACGGGACAATCTTTCTCGATGAAATTTCCGAGGTATCGCCGAATCTTCAGATTAAACTATTAAGAATATTGCAGGAAAAAGAATTTGAGAGAGTAGGCGGTGAAACTGTAATACCAATGAAAGCAAGAATAATGGCTGCTACAAATAAAAATTTGGAAAAGCTTGTAGAAGCTGGAAAGTTTAGAGAAGATTTATATTATAGATTGAATATTGTTACAATTAATTTACCTCCATTAAGAGAAAGACGCGAAGATATTCCATTATTAGTCAATCATTTTTTGAATAAAGTAAATAAAGAACTTCATAAATCGGTTGTTAAGTTACCTGCTTCCGTTATGGATATGCTTGTAAACCATGAATGGATTGGCAATGTAAGAGAATTGGAAAATACTTTGATGCAAGCTGTGGTTCTTTCAAAAGGCGATGTTCTTGAAAAGGAAAATATTCTTTTACACGACACAGAAAAAAAATCCTATGAATTCGATTCGGTTTTAGATTACACACTCAGTGATATCGAAAAAATGCACATCGAAAAAGTTCTCACTAAATTAAAATGGGATAAACCTAAAGCAGCTAAAATACTTGGCATCTCCCTACCAACGCTCTATAGTAAAATAGAAAACTACGATATAAAAAAGTAAATCGTTAAGTTGTTGCTTTTTGTTTTCTTATAGTTACTTTAAAGTGCTAATTGCAATAATATAATATTATAATATTATACAAGCCTAAAATGATTGTATTATATTCCCCTCTATTAAACAAAGAGTTGTTTTAAGATATTTCAACAGCGCTCATAAAGATTTTGTAAAAATCCGATCCATAGAATAATCAGTAGTAATAGTAATTTATACTTTTTAAAAACCTTAAAATCATTTAAAGAAATTTAAAAATCCCGCAAAAAATTCTTTCCAATTTGACCCAAAAACCTATTTCTCCGTTTGGCACTCTCTTTGCCTAACAAGAATCAAAATAATGAATGAGTTAATTATACATATCGCTTCAATAATAGTCTATTTCGGTATTACAATCGGGATAATTCTATTGTTGAAAAAAAACCTCAAAGCAAAAAATGACTAGAAGGAAATTTATGAGAAAAGTAATAATTCTGTTAGCAATAATATTGATGTCACAAAACAGCAGTGTTATTGCACAAGTTCAAGATGCTACTCTAAACAACCTAATTGAAAAAGCAATTGAAGTTAGTCCAAAATTAGAAGCACTTAAAAATAAGCAATTAGCAGCAGAAGCCGAAGTGCCGCAAGTCTCAAATTTACCCGACCCGATGTTAACCCTGGGTTTGGCTAATTTGCCGACAAATAGTTTCTCATTTACACAAGAACCGATGACCGGTAAAATAGTGGGATTAAGTCAAGCGGTTCCTTTTCCAGGTAAATTAAATGCGATGGGAAATGTTAAAAGTAAAAACTCCGAGATAATCCAACAGGAAATTGACGATACTATAAATGAAATTAGAATGCAGGTTGCTAAAAATTATTATGATCTGGCTAACGTTCGAGAGACAATTGAAGTAACCTTAGAATCAAAAAGGTTATTGGAAAGTATTACACAAGTTGTTAAAACAAAGTACCAGGTTTCTAAAGCGAGTCAGCAAAATTTAATACAAGTTCAAGCCGAAATAACGAGAATAGAGGATAAATTAAAGAAATTAGAAAGTAAGGAAAGAACTCTTATTTCTAATATTAATGCGCTAATTCTTGAAAATTCCAATGCCGGCATTAATACAAGCAAACTCAAGGCGATTGCAGCTAAAAAATTTACTGTAAATTATCTTGATTCATTAGCAAGAGAATACAGACCTTTTCTTAAGGGTGTAAAACTTAGGGAAGAGCAAACGGTTCTGATGAAGGATCTTGCAGAATATGAATTTTATCCGAATTTTAATCTGAGAATTCAATATTCACAAAGGGATGAAATTGCACGGACGAATACCGATTTAAATGATTTCCTATCCTTTATGGTTGGAATTTCGCTCCCGATAAATTACGGCGGGAAAAAATCCGCCGCAGTTGAAGAAGCTGAACTAAAACGAAAAATGTTTGAATCTCAGTACGAATCCGCCAGACAAATGTTGTTCCAAAAATTCGGGTCATCAATTTCTTCTTTACAGGAATTGGAAGAAAGAGAAGAGTTGATAGCAAATGGACTACTGCCTCAAACCGAACAGACTTATTATGCGGCAATGTCGGCATATCAAGTTAATGAAATCGATTTTATAAATGTTTTAGATGCGCAAAATAAATTGTTACAGGTCGAAATTGAACTTTTCAATATAAGATCTGAGTACTATAAAGAAATCAGCAACATAGAATTTTTAGTTGGAACAGATATTAAATAAAGAATTGAATTAAGCTAAACGGAGATATACAAATGAATTTGAAGATTATTCTTGTCGCAGTTATTTCACTTACAATAGGGATTGTTGGAACGTACCTGTTATTGTCTGTTTTTTCGTCGGATAGTGTTACAGTAGAGCATGCTCATGTGGATGAAGAAGGGCAATTATGGACCTGTGGAATGCACCCTGATATTATTTTAGATGAACCCGGTGACTGCCCAATATGCGGTATGAAATTAGTCCCATTGAATGATACGCAGTCAAGTTCTGCATCCGGTGAAAAAGAAATTCTTTATTGGCGCGCGCCGATGGACCCGAATGAAATTTATGACGAACCCGGTAAATCAAAAATGGGTATGGATTTGGTACCGGTTTATGCCGATGAAGCAGGCGCTTCCGGCGTAGTTAAAATTGATCCTGTGGTTGTTCAGAATATGAATGTTAAAACAGAGAAAGTTACTACAAGAAATTTATCCAATGAAGTTTCTACCAATGCAGTGTTGTCCACTAACGAATCAACCGATTATACAGTCAGTACAAGAGTTAACGGCTGGGTTGAGAATCTTTATATAAACTATACCGGTCAAATAGTCAAAAAGGGTGAAAAACTTTTGGATATTTATTCGCCTGAATTAGTATCCACTCAAGAGGAATTACTTACAGCGATAAATTATCAGAAAGCAACTTCATCAAGTAGTGTATCTCGTATTATGGAAAGTGGAGATATCCTAATCGAAAACGCGATGGAGAAACTCAGGTTGTTGGAAATTCCCGAAACTGATATTGAAAATTTAATAAAGACTGGAAAGACCAAAACATATATGTCGCTTTATGCGCCTTATAGCGGTACGGTAATGCATAAAAATGTTATCGAGGGTCAAAAAATTTCTGCGGGTATGAGTTTGCTGCAGATATCGAATCTTAATAAACTATGGTTATACGCAGATATCTACGAATATGAACTTGCGTTAGTCACATTGGGATCTAAAGCTAAAATCAATTTCAATTTTATGCCCGGCAAAACGTACAACGGCGAAGTAGATTTTATTTACCCGACAATAGATCCTAAAACAAGAACGGCAAAAGTTAGAATTAATATAAAAAATACCGGTGGAGAATTAAAACCCGCAATGCTTGCCAACGTGACAATTCAAGGTAAGAATTTGGGCACGTATCCAACAGTTCCCGAAGAAGCAATTTTAAGAGGCGGACGGAATGATATAGTAATCGTTGCTTTAGGTGAAGGCAAATTCAAACCTCAGCCCGTCAAATTGGGAGCTTATGCTGATGGGTATTATCAAATTCTTGAAGGTTTATCTGAAGGAACAGAATTTGTCACTTCTGCTCAATTCTTAATTGATTCCGAAAGTAACTTGAAAGCCGCAGTTAAAAAGTTTTCTTCTTCAAAGAAGGGAGAAGCAGATAAGGATATGAAGATGAATAAAGACGATTCAATGAGTAAACAAAGTGATCAAATGAGCGGTGATAAAAATATGAAAATGGAAGGGGAATCTCATGACGCTGAAGAATCGGAATTAATTAGAAAAGGTGTGATTGATTTGGAAGCAATTGATGAAAACAAGGATGGAAAGGTTTTCCAGGATGTTATGGATTGGAATGTGATTTCGGACAAACCGGGTAAATGCCCCATATGCGGAATGACACTGCAAGAATTTACTCTTGAGGAAACTAAAAAGAATTTAGAAGAGCATGGATTTAAAGCAAAAGAAATCGGCGCCCATTCTGATACCGGACATTCAAATGAGCATGGAATTGATTCACCATTAATAAGAACAGGAATGATTGACTTAAAAGCAATTGATAAAAACAATGACGGAAAAGTTTATCAAGATTTTATGGATTGGAATGTGATTTCAGACGAACCGGGAAGATGCCCTGTATGCAATATGATACTTCAGGAAGTCTCTCTGGAAAAAGCTAAATCCAACTTAATTGAACACGGTTATCAAGTAAAGTAATTATTGGGAGAAAGTTTTCATGGTAAGTCAAAGTACTCAAAAAGACGGTTTAATTTCGAAGCTTATTGAATGGTCGATTAATAATAAATTTTTAGTAATAATCTTTACACTGTTTTTGATTGGAGCAGGATATTGGTCGTTAAGAAATACGGCTATAGATGCCATCCCCGATTTAAGTGATGTTCAGGTTATTATCTATACAGAATATCCCGGACAAGGTCCACAAATTGTTGAAGATCAAGTTACTTATCCGATGACAACAAAGATGCTTTCTGTTCCTTTTGCGAAAGTTGTACGAGGTTATTCGTTCTTCGGATTTTCGATGACATATATAATTTTCGAAGATGGTACGGATATTTATTGGGCTCGGAGTAGAGTATTAGAATATCTTAGCTCAATGCAGAACGAATTGCCTCAAGGTGTAGCTCCTCAACTTGGACCTGATGCAACTGGTCTAGGATGGGTTTATCAGTATGTGTTGGAATCTGATAATCATGATCTGCAAGAATTGCGTTCGATTCAAGATTGGTTTTTAAGATACGAATTATCCGCATTACCCGGAGTTTCAGAAGTTGCAAGTATCGGTGGATTTGTAAAGCAATATCAAGTCAATGTCGATCCAAATACATTAGCTTCATACGGTATCTCACTTTCGAAAGTTAGAAATGCTATCAAACAGAGTAATAATGATGTTGGTGGAAAACTACTCGAGATTAGTGAAATGGAATTCATGGTTCGTGGACTTGGCTACATAAAGGGAGTTGATGACCTGCGAAAAATAGTAATCGGTAATTCAATTGAAACGGGTACTCCGATTTATTTGGAAGATGTAGCCAATATTGATATTGGTCCCGAATTAAGAAGGGGATTAGCTGAATGGAATGGAGAAGGAGAGACCGTCGGCGGTATAATCGTAATGCGGTTCGGCGAAAATGCACTTGATGTAATTAATAGAGTTAAAGGTAGATTGGCTGAGTTGGAGAGTTCGTTACCTGAAGGTGTTAGGATAGTTCCTGCTTATGACCGCTCTGATCTGATAAACGCAGCAATCGATAATCTTAAAAATACATTAATTGAAGAAAGTATAATTGTGTCGATAATCATTATACTCTTCTTGCTTCACGTACGGAGTTCTCTTGTTGCAATATTCACATTGCCTACCGCTGTACTAGCTGCATATATAATTATGAAGTACCAGGGTATTAATGCAAATATAATGTCGTTGGGAGGTATTGCGATTGCTGTCGGGGCTATGGTCGATGCCGCCATTATTATGGTGGAGAATGCACACACTCATATGGTGCACGATCAGGAAAAGCCCAAAGAAAAACAAAAACCTCATTGGGCGCTTGTACTTGAGTCCGCCAAAGAAGTAGGACCTTCAATTTTCTATTCATTACTTGTAATTACTGTTTCCTTTTTACCGGTCTTTACATTAGAGCAGCAGGAAGGAAGAATGTTCAAACCTCTTGCTTACACTAAAACATATTCGATGGGTATGGCGGCAATTTTAGCCGTAACTATTGTACCTATTCTAATTGGGTTTTTTGTAAGGGGTAAAATGCGTAAAGAGGAAAGCAACCCTATTACAAGACTTCTCACAAGACTTTACCACCCGGTAGTTGATTTTGTAATGACACGAAGATGGTGGGTTATCGGGTTGGCAATATTGACCATGCTAATCACCTTTATCCCTTATTCCAAATTAGGTTCCGAATTTATGCCGCCGCTTTACGAAGGGGACCTATTATATATGCCTACAACTTTACCCGGAATATCGATTACAAAAGCAAAAGAGATACTTCAACAGACAGATAAAATCATAAAATCATTCCCTGAAGTTGAATCGGTGTTTGGCAAAATAGGGAGGGCAAGAACCGCTACCGACCCGGCGCCATTAACAATGATAGAAACAACTATACAATTAAAAGATAAATCCAAATGGCGGGAAGGAATAACCCCGGATGACCTGATCGAGGAAATGAATGCTGCAATTCAGATTCCCGGATTAACAAATGCATGGACGATGCCGATCAAGACGAGAATTGATATGCTCTCTACTGGTATTAAAACCCCGGTAGGAATTAAAATTGCTGGACCAGACTTAAATGTTCTTCAAGAGATTGGGCAGGAGATTGAAAATGTTGCCCGTACAATTCCCGGTACAAGATCTGCATACGCTGAAAGATCCGCAGGTGGAAACTATGTTGATTTTGATATTGATCGTAATGCAATTGCCCGTTACGGGTTAAACGTCAGCGATGTTCAGGATGTTATTATGTCTGCTATCGGTGGTATGAATATATCACAAACCGTTGAAGGTCTTGAGAGATACCCAATCAATTTAAGATACCAGAGGGATTACAGGGACAATGTCGAAGCTCTTAAGAGAGTACTTGTTCCTCTTCCGGCAGGGGGACAAATACCATTAATGGAATTAACCGATTTCCAAATTAAAAAAGGACCTCCGGCAATTAAATCTGAAAATGCACGACCGAATGCTTGGGTCTATATAGATATAAAGGATATTGATGTAGGCACATATGTTCAAAACGCACAGGAAGTAATAAATGAAGAAATCACATTACCGGCTGGCTATTCAATAATATGGTCGGGTCAGTATGAATATATGGAAAGATCATCAAAAAGATTATTGATGGTTGTTCCGTTAACATTATTGCTCGTTATTGTGCTCTTGTATATGAATACTAAATCGGTATTAAAAACAAGTATCATTTTACTTGCGCTGCCATTTTCGATGGTTGGTTCTATTTGGTTTTTATATCTCGCCGATTATAACATAAGTGTAGCGGTATGGGTGGGTATAATCGCTCTGCTCGGTATAAGCGCCGAAACCGGTGTTGTCATGCTGCTATATCTCGATATTGCATACGATAAATTCAAAAAACAAGGATTACTAAACTCATTAAGTGATTTGAGAGAAGCAATTTTTGAAGGCGCCGTTAAAAGAATAAGACCGAAAATGATGACGGTTATGACAACTATGCTTGGGCTACTCCCGATTTTAATAGGTGTCGGAATCGGTTCAGATGTAATGAAAAGAATTGCAGCTCCAATGGTTGGCGGTATTATCACAAGTTTTATAATGGAGTTAACCTTATTTCCGGCAATATTTTTCATAATTAAGAAAAAAGAAGTAGAGCAATTATCTTCTTCCAAATCGGTAAATGATACAAAACAAATTGAAGGAGAATAAAAATGAAAGAAATTAAAGCATATGTACGAAAAGAAAAGGCAGACATCGTTATAGAAAAATTGGAAGACGCCGGTGTAAGAGGAATGACAGTATTAGACGCCAACGCACTGGCTGAGTGGGCTGACAAAAATGCTTTTAGTTTTTCTATAGAATATGTACAAAAATATTCTACCGTAGTTAAACTGGAAATTGTTTGTGACGACGCAGAGACCGACAAACTTGTTAATGTAATTGCCAAGTACGGAAAAACCGGAAACCCTGGTGACGGAATGATATTCATTTCGACTATAGATTCTTCGCTAAAAATAAGAACCGGCGAAAAAAATGTTTTTTAATCAGAAGGGGACACAATGAAAAAATTAAATCTAAGTAAAGCGAAAGTATTAGTTGGTGTCACGATCCTAATTCTTGTAGGAACATTACAGGCTCAAACCGATACCAATAAAGTGCATGTTAAAAACGGTATGCACCATTCTGATGAAATGATTCATTCAGATCATGGAAATGTAGTTTGGAAAAGTCCAATTGATTTATCCGCAATTGACAAAAACGGTGACGGTATGGTTTTTCAAGATCAGATGGATTGGAATGTGATTTCTGATGAAGCTGGTGTATGCCGCTTATGCGGAATGACTCTTAAAGAAGTTTCTTTAGATGAGGCAAAGGCAAACTTACTAAGTAACGGTTTTACGGTAATTAGTTCTAATCACAAAAATAATTCCGGCAAAACTGATTCCGAAACTGCTCTTAACCAATCAACTGCATCAAAAAGTTATGATGCAGTTATCTGGAATAAATATTGTCCCGTAACCGGAAAAAAGATCAGCAAATCAGCCGAGACTCTTAAGTACGAAGGTAAAATAATAGGTTTTTGCTGCGCGGGTTCAAAACATCATGAAGTATTTCTTAAAGATCCGGAAAGATACTTAAAAAACCTTAGCAGTGATGGACAAGAGTTTATCGGCGAAAAATAATTAGAAAAATAACTTTACATAAACAATAAGGAGCAACAATGTATAATTTGAATAAAGCAGCAATAAAATTGATCGGTTTTTTCGTAACGGTTCTGCTATTGACAGTAGCAACTTACGGACAAGAAAAAACAGATACCACAAAGATGAATCATATGAAACACAATTCAATGAAAATGAATCATTCTATGATGGATTCAACAAAGCAAAACTCAATTGTTCGTGAAGAGCCAATAGACTTAAAGGCAATTGATGAAAACGGCGACGGGAAAGTATTCCAAGACATGATGGATTGGAATGTAATTTCTGATAAAGCTGGTGAATGCCCATTATGCGGTATGAAATTAAAAGAAGTCTCACTTAATGAAGCAAAAGTAAATCTAATTAGTAATGGATTCGAAGTGAAATAAAACAATTTTGGAACGGATGGTTATAACCGTTCCCCTTTTTTATATGCCGCCTTCAGGCAAGTTTTTATTAAAAATTATTTTGGAGTTTAGTTAAATGAGATGTGAAAAATGTGATGTGCAAAATAAGAGAAATGCAAACTATTGTGAAAATTGTGGAGCTAAACTTTCTTCCTCTTTGAAAAAAGGTAGTAAACCTTTACGACGTTATAAAAATCGAAACAATCAAAATATATTTAAATCAATCTTATCTATCAAGTCACTTTGGGTATTCCTAGCACTATTCTTTGGAGTATTATTGATTATTACTATTGTGGAGAAGAATTCTCCCCGTTCACTAGGTCAAAATGAAATTTTTCTCGATCAAAAGAGTAGTGATCCCGCAATCGAGGCGTCAGTATTTGATGTCGCTTCAAATTTTGTGTGTGGTTGTGGTAGTTGTGGTGAAGAGAGTCTTGATGAATGTAAATGCAATTTTGCGGTAGAAGAAAGACAATTTATTAGAGATTACCTTGAGGCAAATCAAGACAAAGAGAATGTGATTTTTGCTGTAAATGAAAAATACGGTGGACTTAAAACGGATATTAATGTTGGTAAGTCGATTAAACCAACTGATATAATTATTCCTGAAAGCGACTTTAAATTAGTGGCTACTTTCAATGATCGATTAGCCATTTATTCTCAATTCCAATGTCCGTGCGGTCAGTGTGGAATTGATGAATTGAAAGATTGTACATGTAATCACAAAAACGGTGCAGTTGAAGTTAAAGGCTACATCGACTCACAGATAGCATTAAATCTTTATTCAATTGATGAAATTGTGTCACAAGTTGCAATTAAATACGGCGGGAAAAAATTATAAACCAAAAGCTACATCAAATTATTGAAGGAAAAACAAATGTCATCAAATAAATTTTGTACAAATTGCGGTCAAAAACTTAATAGTGAATCAAAGTTTTGTAATAACTGCGGAAATCAAATTGACGGCGGCTCGTCTGTAAAAAAAGATAAAGTTTTAGGAAACGCATCTTCTTCAAAATTTAAATGGGTAAATATGGTTGTTGCTGTTCTGTTTTTCGGTGTAATATTCATTTACTTTACAACAACCAAAACTAAAGAAGAAAAAGTAATTTCCAATCAACCGCAAATTATGGAAAGCAATTCATATCCTATCGGTAATTTTACAATGAAACCAATAAATGCTGCCACACAGGATGGGAATGTTATAATATCTTTAGATGATGTAAAACAGAATAAATTTGTTTCATTCACTTACCAGGGACAAAATAGTGCTGTACCTTTGCTTGCATACATAAATGAAGATGGTCAGGTAGTTACGGCTGTAAGAATGTGCGAGCCTTGTAATTCGGAAAGCTTCCATATTAACGGTGATGAATTAGTTTGTGATGCTTGTGGCACTACCTGGGAAATAAATAATCTAAACGCAATAAGCGGTTCATGCGGTAAATATCCGCCGGATCCTTTACCGAGCAAATTGGTTGATGATAAAATAATAATTGCCGAAAGTGCGATTGCCAATTGGAGCAGAAGGGTTTAGTGAAATGAAACTGCATACAATTACATTACAAAGCATAAAACGCAGAAAAGCAAAATCATTATTCCTTGCCCTCGGGATAATACTCTCTGTCGGTTCGGTTGTTACTTTAATTAATGTAGGTAACAATGTGAATAAAAGCATCGCTGAACATCTCGATGAGTTCGGTGCTAATATTATTGTAACACCCCGAACCGACGAGGTTAATTTTAATTATGCCGGTATCAATATTTCCAGCACTTCATATCAAAAAAATGAATTAACGACTGATGATGCATTAAAGATAAAAAAAATCAAAAACGGCAAAAATATAAGCGTCCTTGCACCGAAACTTCTAAATATTGCAAAGACAGATAAAGGAAAAGTAATAGTTAGCGGTGTGAATTTCAGCGAAGAGAAAAGATTAAAAAAATGGTGGAAGCTAACCGGTAACTACCCTATTTCTAAAAATGAAATTATTCTCGGAAACCTGGCGGCAGAAAAATTAAATCTATCAATAGGGGGTAACATTGAGATTAGTACTAGTAAATATAAAATTACAGGTATATTAACCGAAACCGGTTCGCAAGATGATGAAATGATTTTCATGGATTTGACCGAAGCGGGAATCCTTTTTGATAAACAAAATAAAGTAAGTTTTATTGAAGTAGCTGCTCTCTGTTATGATTGCCCCATTGAAGAAATAGTTGCACAAACTTCTGCCATGCTTCCCGGTGCAAAGGTAACACCAATTAAGCAAGCGATTGAATCCAAAATGAGCGCAATTCATAGTTTTGAACTTTTCGCTCTCGGTATTTCTTTTGTCATTCTGCTTATTAGTATTCTGATAGTATTTGTCAACGTAAACGCTTCCGTAAATGAACGCACGAAAGAGATCGGAATTTTAAAAGCAATTGGTTTTAGAGATTCACATATATTAAAAGTTATTGTTTACGAAGTTGCATTCATAAGTATTGTATCGGGTTTTGTCGGTTATCTCATAAGCATGCCTGCCACTTCAATAATTACACCTTTCCTTACAATGGAAGGCAACTCCTCCAATGCGTTCGATTTTATTTATTTACCGTTAGCGGTCGGCATATCAGTTGTGGTTGGAATAATTGCAGGTATATACCCAGCAATTAGAGCTACCAGGATGGATCCCACCGTGGCATTCAGAGCAATATAAAAATAGGATTATAAATTCATGATCAAAATAAATGAACTCACTAAAGAATATTACTCGGGCAGCGAAAGAGTTCTTGCTGTAAACAATATCTCGCTGGAAATTGAGGATAATGAATTCCTTACTATTATTGGTCAGTCCGGCTCCGGTAAAAGCACACTTTTAACAATTCTTGGCGGCTTAAGTAAACCAACCTCAGGTTCCATAATTGTTGATGATCTTGATATTTACAGTCTTTCATCCAAACAGCTTGCAAGGTTCAGACATGAATACATCGGATTCGTTTTCCAATCATTTCAACTTGTTAATTATCTAACCGTAGAAGAGAATATTCTTCTGCCGTTATCAATAACCAAGATAAAAGATAAGGCTCAGAAGAGTTTGGCTGAAAAGTGTCTGGCATCGGTAGGTTTGGCGGGCAAGTCAAAAAGATTGATGACAGAGCTAAGCGGGGGTGAACAGCAGCGTGTTGCAATTGCACGGGCATTAATTAACGATCCGCTTATTATTCTTGCCGATGAACCAACCGGAAATTTGGACACCGAAACGAGTGCGGCAATTATGAAAATATTTTTCGATTTGAAAAGCTTTGGTAAATCTATTGTTATGGTAACCCACAACAAAGATTATGCAAAGTATGGTGATAGTAGTATTGAACTATCGGATGGTAAGATTATAAACCAAACCGGTTACACTGCTTCGCGGTTACATGAAAACAAAGCAGTTTAGTTGCAGCGCCGGTTTGTCTGTTCTTTTAATCCAATTGTTATTCGACTGAATTTAAGGAAAAAATTATGTTAGGCAGTATTTTTATAGTTATAGCGCTCTTGGCTTCTTTCTATAGTTTTTATAATTACTATCGAAGCTACAAAGGAGAACGCACACTTCAGAAAGCACGCATCGGGTACCATGCAATGTCAATATCTGTAATTGTTGCTTCGGTGATTCTTCTTTACTTAATTATTACCCACCAATACCAGTACGATTATGTATTTAGTTACAGCAGCAGTGATTTGTCATTCGGACTTCTGCTTTCAACATTTTTTGCCGGGCAGCAGGGAAGTTTCTTACTATGGGCATTGTTTGGTGTTATAATCGGACTAACTCTGATGTCACACAGTCAAAAATCCGGTTCTAACGAATCAACACTTATGCTCGGTTTTATTCCGACCGTAACTTTTATTCTTGTTATGATAAGTCCGTTAATAAAAGATCCCTTCGCATATATTTGGAGCAGTACATCGTACATAGATACAAAGTATTTATCTTCAACATTACTCAATTCACCTGCTTTAAAGAACTTTCTGCTTAATGATACGGAGAACCAACGAACAGTTCTCAAAGTTGGTGAAGAACTTATTAGGGCGATTGAATACAGTGGAATCCAAATAAATCAACTGATTGTCCAAGGTAAAGGATTGAACCCTATGCTGGAAAGCTTTTGGATGCAGATACATCCACCAATACTTTTTCTCGGATTTGCGCTTGCCGGAGTTCCGTTTGCATATGCTGTATCTTCATTAATAAAAAACGAATATCAAAAATGGATAAACAATGCGTTGCCATGGGTAATTGCAACTATATTAGTTCTGGGTCTCGGAATTATAATCGGCGGTTATTGGGCTTACGGTGTACTTGGCTGGGGCGGTTACTGGGCATGGGACCCTGTGGAAAATTCGAGTCTTGTTCCATGGATTGTAAGTGTAGCACTTCTTCATACAATGATAATTCAGAAAAAATCCAAGAGCGAAAATAAACCGGGAAGTTTTGTAAAAACTAATTTACTTCTTGCCGGTTTTACTTTTGTTCTTGTTGTATATAGTACATTTCTAACTAGAAGCGGAATATTATCCGGTACTTCCGTTCACTCATTTTCCGATCCCGGTACGTTTATTTACAATGTCCTTTTTGGTTTCCTAATTCTTTTCACACTCGCGATAATTGGATTAGTTTATTATAGAAGAAGCGAAATTGAACCTCCGGAGATAAGCGATCATAAATTATTTTCAAGAGAGATCGGTTTGTTTTATGGCTCCATGCTTTTGATTGCATCGGCAGTTGCGATACTTTTTGGAACGTCGGCGCCGATTTTCGGACAAACTGTTGAAATAGAATTTTACACAATAATGAATCTACCTCTCGTAATTCTGATGAGTGCATTGATTCCTCTTTCACTTTATCTCAACTGGCGATCAAATGACTTGATACAATTTTTCAAAAGAACGATTGTAACAGTGCTTATTACATCTCTTGGTGTTGCCATAATTGTATTTCTGACAGGTATAACGGAATTTCTTTATGTTTTACTTCTATTTTCTTCAGTATTTACTATTATCGCGAATATTGAATTCATGCTCCAATCCAAAAATCTAAAATTAATGGGTGGTCATATTACACATCTCGGTTTTGGAGTCTTCTTAATTGGTGTAGTGATAAGTGCTCTTTTAAGTTATGAAAAAGAAATGGAACTAGAAAAAGAACAAGTATATTCATTTGCCGGAAATTCAATTTCGTTTAACGGCTATAGTCCTATAGAAGATGGAAAGAAATATGCTTTTGATATTAAGATTAAAGAAGAGTCCGGTTTTAAAACTGCAAAACCGGTAATGTATATCGCTGAGTATAATAATAGTTTAATGCGCGAACCATATATATTAACGGGATTTATAAAAGATATTTACATCGAACCGTTATCATTTGAACCGGGTAATTCTGCAAATCGAGAAACAGTATTATTAAGAAAGGGTATGCCTCACCAAATTGGAGAAGTAACTGTAACTTTCGAAAAATTTGATCTTCCGGAAGATGCAATGCAGAAAATGATGGATGGTGAACAGTTTGATATACATGCAATAATTACAATTGATAAAGGCGAATACTCAAAACAGACTGATGTTATTCTTGTTCAAGGAGTTAATAAACATGTGTATGATGAGAAAACAAAAATTTCCTTTGAAATAGTAAGTTTTGATGTAGCCGGTAGTATTCAAATCAGTATCGATAACAATAACCAATTTGCCAGTTTCACAAATGATGTTTTAACTGTGAGGATTAGTGAAAAACCGTTCATAAGTTTAGTTTGGATTGGTATTCTAGTCATGGCAATGGGGCTCATCATTGTTGTGGTGAGGCGAATGAGTTTTTCATAAATTATTATTTATACGTAGCGAACCTCTAAAATAATTTGTACAAATGATTTTTTTGTTTAAGTAAAATCATCAAATATGTCCTTAAAATTTATCGAATAAATTGAAAGTACAACAGCACAATTTCTAATTGGCACTGTCCAAAATTTTTATAAATCTCTATAATATAAAAAGAGCATTTTCTTTAAAGCATCATCAGTGAGAAAAAGAGATTCTGATTCTGTTACCTTTCTAAACTGCCGATGAAGTGCTTCGAAGGCATTGGTGATGAAAATAAAGGTACATATTTCTGCGGGATATTTGAAAAATGTAGCAAGATTATCCCAGATGTTTCTACATGATCTCACAACCAAAGAATATTTATTCCCCCAGTTTTCTTCGAGTTGATCCAGATTTTGTATAGCTGCTTCATCGGTTAGGGCTTTGTGAATTACTTTTATTTCCTTCATTATTTTCTTCTGATCTTTTGAAACAAACTATTTAATAGTATCCCTTATTAGGTGAGTAGTACAAAGTTGGTGGAAAAATAGAATTTATAGTTTCCAGGATCCGTTTGAGTTCGTCTATGTAGAAAATGAAAATATATTCGACTCCTCGGTTCTTACGTTAGGACGATCAGTCAAAAAATAACTCCTTCGACTTCTCTGATCCACAGACCAAGTAAATCCCTATGTCCTTAAATATCTCCAGACACGTTTAGGTTGCCTTAGAGGTGATTTTTCGAGCTTCATCACGGATTTTGTAATGAATTGCATCGAAGAAAAAAATTAGGTATTTCTTTTCCAATGGGCTGTCTGCCATTCTTCGATTAGGTGAATGATCTTACCGGTTATGTAAAATGCCGGAGTTGGACATATATCTACTCGGTAGAGTTAAGAATGATGGGTTTGAATATCTCGGGTGGTCAATCCTATCGAGTATTTACCCACCGGAAGAGAGCATAGAGATTATTCTATCTTCGTTCAGACCGATAGTCTTTTCTTACTTTTTAAAAATTATGTAATCAAAATCACTGTTACGGTCTAGGGGAACGGTTATCTTAATTTCTCCTTTGTGGTTCTATCGGTGACTAAAGAATTTGTGAAATTTTACCGCTTGAGACAAATCGATTTTTACAGAAACTAAGTTTCGTAACACTAAACTTTACTCCGATCAATCTTAAGTCCTTTTTTAACCAATTACACAAAACTATTTATACTACATTTAAATATTATCTAATTTTTCTTAACTAATCTAAGTGAACTTCCCCAAGCTTTGTCCATTTCATTTCTTACCTCAAAATTGTCTATTGCCAAATATCTTTTCATCATTCTATAGTCAGAGTGACCTACTACTTTCATTATATAGTCTGGCTTCATTCCGTTTTTTAACGATAATGAAATAAATGTTCTGCGTGCCGTATGAGTGCCGATGAGTTTGAATTTAGGCTGGATTTTTTCGACACTTTTATTTGCTACAACTTTAGTCACTTTAACCGGAGTGTTTATTTTGGCAATTTCACAAAGCTCCTTTATATACTCATTCATTTTTTGATTGCTGATAATTGGTAAAGGGGATTTCCAGTCATTATACTTTGCCAGAATAGAAAGGGCATAATGGTTTAAAGGAACCTCTAAAACATCCCCGGTTTTCACAGCTCTGAATTTCCAAATTCCGTTATTAATATCAGAGAAGTCTATTTTTTCAACATCTGAATATCTTTGCCCAGTAAAACATTGAAAACAAAACACATCCCGTACTCGATCTAGCCTTTCATTAGTAAGCTTAAGTTCGAATAAGGTCAGCAGTTCATTTTCTGTTAAATAGATTATTTCATTCTTGTTGTATCTAATTTTGAAAGATCTAAAATCAGTATTCTTCGTGAGTTTTCGCTCGATTGCCCAATTCATAAAAACTTTCAAGAAACTAATGGTTTTATTAACCGTGTTATCAATAAATTTCTTTTCTTCAATTAAATAGGGATAGAATTTGTCAATAAATAGTGCATTAATATTCGAATAATTAATTTTATAGCCGGTATCTTTTTGAAAAGATTTGAGATGATTTTTAGTTTGCTTGTACTTTCTTATTGTACTTATAGAAACTAGGGTAGCTTTTGCTGCAATGAAATCATCAAAATCATCAAAGAAATTTCTTGTTTTGTCGGAAAAAGTTTTCTTAATTTCAGCAGAAATTTCGTTAAAACCAGAATCAATTTTTTTGATTCTAACATTTCTTATTACATCTAATATTTTACTTTCATATTGATTTAGAAAATTGTTTAATCCTTGTAACCTTCCTTTAATAACTTTGCTCTTGGTTTTCTTGTGATCAGCTCGTTTTAATTTATTATTCCAATACTCCGGTTCAATTTTTTCTTTGGTATTTAGGTAGATGGTTTTTTCCTTTTCTCTCACGTAACACCAAATTGTTTTTTGCCCAGATTGACTTTCTTTTCTCTCAAGATAAAATCTAATATTCATAAATAATGTCCTTACAATTCTCAATTAGAAAATACGCTTTTTAAAAAAATTATTCAATTATTCTCACAATATTCTCACAAATTAATGCTATAATAAACGATCTTATTCAGATAATAATAGATTGTGAAAAATTTGAAAAAATTTGTAAGCTATTGTAATAAAATACTTTAAATCATCTTCAACGAATTCGGATGGACATAGAAAGACAATAAAATATTATAGGGGGGACTCCCGCCACCTCCACCAAAACTTAAAATTATCAATTAATAAATTTGTAAATCTGATCTCTTCAGTCTTTTTAGAAAGGAAAATGATGAGGCCGATTTTAGTATTCTTAATTTTGTTTCTGTCCAATTTTGTTATTCATTCCCAAATTAAATCTTATAATAATCAAGAAATACAAATTTTATTTGGAAGTAGTGCGCAGAATAATATTAATACAAAGCAGGTTCTAGTTAGTTATGGCAAGTCTTTTTCTAATAAATATCAATCCGATTTTAAACTTGGTTATAAAATTGATTTTGAATTTCTTGATGAAATAAAAAAGCAAAACATTGTTGTTGTAGGTTTTGGCGGCGGTTTTAAGAAAACTTATAATTTGGATAAAATTAATTTTATTTTTGACAGCTATATTGGAATGAATTATATAGATCAGAATAAAATTGGGAATAGAAATTTAGGTGAAAATTTTATTTTCAGCGATAACATTAGACTGGGACTAGAGTTTATAGATTATCTAATTCCTGGGCTAAGCATTTTTTATCAATTTAGACATATTTCAAATGCCGGAATTTATAACGAAAATATGGGTTATAATTCTCAATATATTTTCTTGTCTGTAAATCTAAAATCCTAAGTTAGATAATTAAATGAAATTCGAACCAGAAATCGATAAAATTTATAAAATTCTTAGTTCCATTGCAATCTTTATATTGATCGGAACCATTTTTATAATTTTGATCAGTCAATTAAATGTTGTAACATTTTTGATAGCAATAATGGTTTTTATATTCATTGGCTACTTTTTGCTTTCTATCCGAGAAACTTATTATGAAATTAACCACGAATTTTTAATAGCAAGTCAACCGTTATTCCAAAAAAAAATTCCTTTGAATGCAGTCATTAAAATTACTGATAAATATTCTTTATTCACCACGCCTGCATTGCTTAAAATGGCAATGGCAAGCAAAACAATAACTATTAAATATCGCAATTCTAAAAAGATAAAATGGCTTACAATTTCACCAATTGAAGAAGACATATTTATCGCAGAGATTCTTAAAGTAAATCCTAATATTACTGTTGAACGAAAAAGGAATCATTGAATTTATTTTTTTGTGAATTATGTTTCTTTTTCACAATTCTGAAATGACCAATCCAAGCGACTAATTTCTCTATAAAAAATTTTCAATCTATTTTTATTGAAATGCAATGATGATAAGGTTAAATTGCAAGCTTATTATGAAAAAACTAAAGTTTACAAAATTAACGGGCGCAGGAAATGATTTTATTCTTCTTGATTCTAGGTTAAATGAAATCATTAATCTTGACAAAGAAGAAATCTCTCGCTTGTGTGATAGAAATTTCGGTATTGGAGCTGATGGCATTCTAGTTATTTCTGAAATCGAAAATCTAGATTTCAGAATGGATTACTATAATGCTGATGGTTCGTTAGGAACTTTATGTGGAAATGGCGCAAGATCAATTATAAAATACAGTTATAGAAATAACTGGCTCAGTTCTAATTTGGCAAAATTTTCTAACAATGGAATTGAATATTCAGGTGAAGTTTTAGAAAATGGAAATGTTGTTTTTTACTTAAATCCTCCAAAAATTTTGAAATATAATTTCAAAGTAAAAGCTGCCGGTCAATTATTTACTGCTCACTATGCCGATACCGGTTCGCCTCATTTAGTTGTAAATATTCATGATGTTTTGGTTGATCCCAAAAATAATAATTCATTCTACAATAGTATCTTGGATTTTCCGGTATTAGAATTAGGAAAAGAACTTAGGTATTCAAAGGATATTTTAGATGAAGGATTGAATGTAAATTTTATTAAACTTGATGGAGAAAAGGTTCTAATTAGAACCTATGAGCGTGGTGTGGAAAATGAAACTTTAGCTTGTGGCACGGGATCAGTTGCGGCGGCTTTAATTTGTTTTTCTGTTTATAAATTAAATCCGCCAATTAAAATAATTACCAAGAGTAATTCAGAGTTAATTGTTAACTTTGAAATAGAAAATCAAAAAGTTAAAAACTTGTCCTTAACCGGACCAGCAGAAATAGTATTTTTAGGAGAAATTACATTATAATGAATGAGGAAAAAATGGGGAAAGTTATCTTTTCTATTAAGTATGATATTCATCCGGAAAAGAGGGAAGAATATTTAGATGTTGTAAGGGAATTAAAAAATCTGATAAAGACTGAAGGATTAGAAAGTTATTCCGTTTATGAACATAAAGGGAAACCTAATACTTTTACGGAAATTCAGCTCTTTACAAATAAAGAAGCTTGGGAAGATTTTAATGATGATCCGGATGAAAGAACTAATATTCTAATGAATAAACTTACTGAGATGATTAAACAACAATCTACAGAATACACAACTCTTTACGAAATCTAAAAACTAGATATGTATGAATACGTTGGTGCATTACATATGCACTCTGTTTTTTCGGATGGTTCCGGAAAAGCAGACGAAATAGCTAAAACGGCAGATGAAGTTGGTCTAGACTTTATTGTTCTTACAGATCATAATACTTTGAGGGCACTTCATGAAGGCTACGAAGGATGGTACGGAAATACTCTTCTTTTAGTTGGATGCGAAATTAATGATAAGATGAATCAAAATCATTATTTGGCTTTCAATATTAACGATACTTTTTCAACTAGATTGCCGGCTATTGATTATGTTAAAAAAGTAAAAGAAAAAGGGGGAATAGGTTTTCTTGCTCATCCTCATGAAAAAAGAAGTTCGATGAAAGAACATCCTCCTTACCCTTGGAATGAATGGGCGTCTGAAGATTTTACGGGTATAGAAATTTGGAACCATATGTCAGAATGGATGGAAGGATTAACTGAAGAAAATAAATATAATTACTTTGTGCATCCTTTAAAATCCATTGTAGCTCCACCGGAAGAAACTCTAAAAGTTTGGGATGAATTAAATCAAAAAAGAAAAGTTGTTGGCATTGGCGGTATTGATGCTCATGCACATAAAATAAATTTATTGGGATTTTTTGAAGTAGAAGTTTTTCCATACAAAGTCCTTTTCAAATCGATTAGAACTCATATTATTGTTGATGCAAAAATAACTTCAGATCAAAATGAAATATCTAATGCAAAAAATCAAATATATGATGCATTAGGAAATGGAAGAAGTTTTATAGCAAATGATTATCATTATGATTCAAGAGGATTTAGATTTTTCGCAGAATCAAATAAGAAAAATTATCAAATGGGAGACATAATTGATAATTTTTCAAAAATAAAATTTAGAGTAATACTTCCTAATATTACAGGAAAAATCAAGCTTATTAGGAATGGTTTTGTTATTGATGAAGTAGAAAGTTATGATGCAGATTTTATTGTAACTCAATCCGGTGCTTATAGAGTAGAAGTTTACCTTGAGGATAAAGCTTGGATATACTCTAATCACATCAGGATAGGTTTATGAATTAGATAATTGCATATTTTTTATTAAATTTCTTCATAAAATTTACGAGGGAAAAGTGCTGGAAAAGAAGAAAAAATTAAACAAAAAACAAATGAAACAAGATGGTTTAGTTTATTCATATTATAAAGCTTATGAATATTTTGAACACAATAAGTCTCAAGTTATAATTGCCGCAGGTGCAATTGCAGTAATTGTAGCGTTAATTTTTGTTTATCAAAGCAATAAAGCTAATAATAATTTATTGGCTGCTGAACAATTGGCAAAAGTAATGCCTTTATATGATCAAGCTCAATATCAATTGGCTATTGACGGACAACCGGGAACCGAATTGATTGGATTAAAAAGTATTGTTGACGAATATGGAAGTTCGGAACAAGGGGAAATAGCAAAAATATATTTAGCAAATTCTCTTTATTATACTGGTAAAGTTGAAGAAGCATTAGACACTTATGAAGATTATTCAGGAACTAATCCACTGCATAAAGCTGTTGCTATTGCAGGGATTGCTTCATGCTATTCTTCAGAAGGAAAAATTTTAGAAGCTGCAGAACATTTTGAAAAAGCTGCATTTGTAAATAAATATAATCCATTGAATGCTGATTACTTACTTAAGGCAAGCATTAATTTTAAGAAAGCTGGTAAAGAAAAAGAAGCAGAAGAATTATTAAAAATTATTAAAACTGATTATGCTTCTTCAAATGAAGCTAAAGAAGCCGAAAAATATTTAACTAGTATTAACTAATTCTTACAAACAAACAAAGCAAGGAGCGTGCTTATGAAAAAAGTATTAACATTATTGACGGTCTTATTGATGGCGTCATCAATTTATGCACAGAATGTTGGTGTTGTATCATATTTTAATGCACCAACAGCAGCTGAAGATTCTGTCCTATCCGGTTTAACTAGTCTTAGAGGTTCTTTTTATACTGAAGATCTTTTAGGTGATGGAGTTTCAGCAATTGCAGTAACAAACTATTCTTACGGTACTGTTCAAGTATTTGCTACTACTGGCGATAATCAAATTGAATTAAAATGGATTTCCCCTACTGATATTTCCGCAGGCGGATCAACACCACGTTATGTTGCTTTTGGTGATCTTGATAACGATGGTTTAAATGAAGTTATTGTTCAATTAGCTGGAATTGGCGTAGCTATATTTGAATGGGACGGAGTTGCAGGAAGTTATAATTTTGGAACTGAACCTTCTCAGATAATAAATTTTGAAGCTTTAGCAGGTGCAAGCAACAGTGGAAATGCTGAATATTTTGAAATTCTTGATGTTGATGGAGATAGCGAAAATGAATTATTAATTGCTTTAAATTCTTCTCCAAATGAAAATGATAGATATTATGTTATAAGTGCAGTTGGTAATTGGATTACAAACCAACCTGGATTTTCCGGATTTACTCTAGAAGCTGATTTTACTAGAACAGCTTTAACAGATTATGCAGTTGATGGCGGTTCTCCTTATGCAATGATTTCTGCTGACTTAAATGGAAATGGCAAAAAAGAAATCTTAGTACATAACTGGAATCTTAAAAATGTTATGCCGGTAACTGTACCAAGTGCAAATACATATACTTTACCAAATACTACTAATGGTAATTTCCAATTAGGTATTGATGTTGATGATGTTGCTTTATTCTCAGGTGTTACAGCTGATTTCGATAATGATGGTAGAGAGGAAGTTTATTTGCCTACATATCCTGGACAAGATGGTGAAGGTGGCTATCCTCACTCTGGCTGGTTGCACATGATCCATTACGGTCAAGATGAAGCTACAGATCAAATTACAGAAGCTAATGTTACTGTGCTTGATATGTCTGAGGTTAGTGGTAATGATCAATTTGGTATTGGTTATGGTGATTTAGATGGTAACACAAAACCAAATATTTATATTGGTGGTGGTTCGGGAGCAAATATTATTACAGCTGAATTCCAAGGTGGAGATATTACTGATCCAGCAAACTGGGTTAACTCACTAGTATTTGCAAGAGAACCAGGTACTTATTCTAGAATAGTTTATATTGATTCTTCTGGAGTTCTTGATACTAACTATTCATATTCAAGTGAATTTGTTTCAAAGCTTTATGCAAAAAATACTGACTTTGATAAAGATGGTAAACAAGATATTATTATGCCTTACCAAGGAACTATTGACAGTATTACTGTATTAAACTTGACTTGGAATGGTACTAAGTATGATTCAGTTGAAACAAGAATTCAAGCAGAAAAAAGATGGGGATTAAAAATTCTTGAAGCTGATGGCGGTACTGGTGTTGAATTAAAAGAAATGGATTTAATTACTCCTAACGATTACGTTTTAGAACAAAATTATCCTAATCCTTTTAACCCAACTACAACAATTAGATTTAGCCTTCCTGTAAATAACAACATCACATTAAGTGTTTTTGATGCCCTTGGCAGAGAAGTTAAAACATTGTTAAGCGGTGATGAATTACAAAAAGGATCTTATGAAATTACATGGGATGGAACAAATAATTTTGGTAACAAAGTTTCTACTGGAATGTACATCTACACTTTAAAATATGGTAATTTCAGCAAATCAATGAAAATGATGCTTGTGAAATAATCAAGCTTTACTTCAAAAGCCGTGAAATTAATTTTTCACGGCTTTTCTTTTTTATTCCAATAATCTTGATTAATATTACTACTTGATTTTATATTTACGGCTTATTAAATTTTTATTTCACTATTTATAGAGTATATTTATGGCAGATACTTCAGATTTCAGAAATGGTCTGATTATTAAGTTTAAAAACGACCTTTATGCAATTACAGAATTTCAGCATGTAAAACCTGGTAAAGGCGGCGCTTTTGTTAGAACAACACTAAAAAATATGAAGACAGGAAGAGTTTTAGAAAACACTTTCCGATCAGGTGAAGGCGTTGAAGTTGTTAGGGTTGAGAGAAGAAAATATCAATATCTATATAAAGAATCCGGTGGATTTGTTTTAATGGATAATGAAACTTTTGAACAAATGACTGTTGCTGAAGATCTGTTTGGCGATGCTCAAAAGTTTATTAAAGAAAGCAATGAAGTAGAAATACTGCTTGATGACAACGATCAAATAATTACCGTTGAACCACCTATTTTTGTTGAACTGCAAGTAGTAGAAACAGAACCCGGTTTTAGAGGCGATACTGCAACTAATGTAATGAAACCGGCTAAATTAGAAACCGGCGCTACAATCAACGTCCCTTTATTTGTTAATGAAGGGGATAAATTAAAAGTTGATACGAGAACCGGAAGTTATGTTGAAAGAATCAAAAATTAATTGAGTTCACATGGACAATAATCAAAAGTTAGATTTTATAAAAAAAATCATAAAAGTTGTTGAAAGAAGTGAGATCACAGAATTGACTTATCACGAAGGTGAAATTAAGTTAAAGGTCTCTAAAAATTCTAATACAACACAGCATTTTGCAATGCCGGGCGGACCACAATACCAAGTTAATGTTCCGTTCCAACAAGAAAATAAAACTGAATCTTCAAACAATACTGATGATAAATCCGTTGCCATTGAAAAATCAGAAGATTTACATGAAATTAAATCACCAATTGTTGGCACTTTTTATCGTTCACCTGCACCGGATGCCGATCCTTATATTCAAGTAGGTGATTTAATTACATCCGGATCTGTTCTTTGTATTGTTGAAGCCATGAAATTGATGAATGAAATTGAATCTGATATCAGTGGAAAAATTGTAAAAATTCTTGTTGAAAATGCTACTCCAGTTGAATATAACCAACCACTATTTTTAATTAAGAAAGATTAATGCTCCTTAAATAAGAGGTTATTTTGTTCAGTAAAATTCTAATTGCAAATAGGGGCGAAATCGCTTTAAGAATTATTAGAACTTGTAAAGAATTAGGAATTAAAACCGTTGCAGTTTATTCTGTAGCAGATAAAGATTCATTACATACAGTTTTTGCAGATGAAGCAGTTTGTATAGGTCCCGCTAATAGTAGAGAAAGTTATTTAAAAATTCCAAGTATCATTTCAGCTGCACAAGTTACCGGTGCAGACGCAATTCATCCTGGTTATGGATTTTTAGCAGAAAATGCTGATTTTTCAGAGATATGTGAAGAATCTAATATTAAGTTTATTGGTCCTTCACCTGACATGATTAGGAAAATGGGTGATAAAGCTCTTGCTAAAGAAACAATGAAAGCATGCGGCGTTCCGGTTGTTCCCGGAAGTGATGGGGCAATAAAGAGTATAGCTGAAGCAAAAAAAATAGCCGGACAAATTGGTTACCCGGTTATGCTAAAAGCTTCTGCAGGAGGCGGCGGTAAAGGAATGCGTATTGTATGGGAAGAAAAATATATTGAAAATGCATATAATACAGCAAGCAACGAAGCCAACTCTTCATTTGGTAATCCTGAATTATACTTAGAAAAATATATTGAAAATCCTCGGCATATCGAAATTCAAGTTATAGGCGATCAATTTGGAAATGTTTATCATTACGGTGAACGCGATTGTACTGTGCAAAGACGTCATCAAAAATTAATTGAGGAATCTCCATCACCTGTTGTTACTCCTGAATTAAGAAAACAAATGGGAGATGCATCTGTAAAAGGATGCAAAGCTGTTAATTACGAAGGTGCCGGTACAATTGAGTATCTTCTGGATAAACATAATAATTTTTATTTCATAGAAATGAACACTCGTATTCAAGTTGAACACCCGGTTACTGAAATGGTGAATAATCTAGACTTAATAAAACAACAAATTTTAGTTGCTGCCGGTGAACATATTGCTGATTTGCCAAAAGAACCAAACGGACATGCAATAGAATTTAGAATTAATGCCGAAGATCCTGATTTCAATTTTAGACCTTCACCAGGCAAAATTGAATATTTGCATTTCCCCGGTGGATTTGGAGTGCGCATTGATTCTCATATTTATAATGATTATGTAATTCCTCCATATTATGATTCTCTAATTGCTAAACTTATCGTTTGGGGAACTGATAGAAATCACGCAATAGCAAGAGCAAAAAGAGCTTTTGAGGAATTTCAAATTGAAGGTGTAAAAACAACAATTCCTTTCCATCAACTAGTTTTAGAAAATGATAAATTTGTAAAGGGAGATTATGATACTTCCTTTATTGATCACTTAGCAATTAATAAAAATTCTTGAGGTAAAAAAATGAATGTTCCAGAAAGTTTGAAGTACACAAAAGAGCACGAATGGATTAAAATTGAAGGCAATACTGGTATAATTGGTGTTACCGACTATGCGCAAGGTGAATTAGGTGATGTAGTTTTTGTGGACATCGATCCAAACATTACTGAAATTGTTTCCGGTGAATCTTTCGGTACTATTGAAGCAGTTAAAACCGTAAGTGATTTATTTGCTCCTTGTAATGGGAAAGTACTAGAAATTAATGAAAAACTCACTGATGAACCGCAAGCTGTAAATTCAGATCCTTATGGTGAGGGATGGTTAATAAAAATTGAAATCTCAGATATGGAAGAAATAAATAGTTTATTAAGTAGCGATGATTACAAAGCACAAATTGCATAATTGTTTTTATAAATTTTGTTAATTAGGCAAAATCCCTTTTTGGGATTTTGCCTTTTCTTTATTTGGGGAATTTTAATGTCGCATTCAGAAGTAATTTTGATTTTAGATTTTGGTTCGCAGTACACTCAATTAATTGCAAGACGAATTAGAGAGTTTAATGTTTATTCTGAAATTCACGCATTTACTTATCCAATCGAAAAAATAAAAGAATTAAATCCCAAGGGAATAATACTTTCAGGCGGACCAATGAGTGTGTACGATAAAGATTCTCCGCAAATTTCTAAAGAAATATTTGATTTGGAAATTCCAATTTTAGGTATTTGTTATGGGCTTCAGCTAATTTGTAATAATTTTAATGGAAAAGTTGAACCTGCGGTAAAAAGAGAATATGGAAAAGCCAAATTAGAAACAAAAAATAACAGTTCGCTATTTAAGGATGTTGAGAATAATTCAGTTGTGTGGATGAGTCACGGAGATTTCATAACTGAACTTCCAAAAGAATTTGATGTAATAGCAAAAACAGAAAACTCGCCTATTTGTGCTATTGGCAATGAATCTAAAAGTATTTTTGGTGTTCAATTTCACCCCGAAGTAATTCATACTACTGAAGGAAAAAAGATTTTATCAAATTTTGTTTTTAATTCATGTAAATGTATGGGCGATTGGACTCCACATAATTTTATTGAAAATAGTGTAAAAGAAATTCGATCAAAAGTTGGTAATGGAACTGTCCTGTGTGCATTAAGCGGCGGAGTTGATTCTTCGGTTGCTGCTGTTTTAGTTGATAAAGCAGTTGGAGAGAAGCTAATATGTATTCATGTTGATTCCGGATTAATGCGTAAAACAGAATCTGTAGATATTGTAAAAATGTTCGATGAAAATTATCATTTAAAAGTTATACATATCGATGCTTCAGAAATGTTTTTAGAAAGATTAAAAGGGGTTGTAGATCCTGAAAAGAAAAGAAAAATTATAGGGAATACTTTTATTGATGTTTTTGAAGAAGAAGCAAAAAAATATAATAATCCGGAGTTTTTAGTTCAAGGAACTTTATACCCTGATGTTATTGAATCAGTATCTGTAAAAGGGGCTTCTGTTACTATTAAAACACATCATAATGTTGGTGGTTTGCCCGAAAAAATGAATCTGAAATTAATAGAACCTTTTAGAGAATTATTTAAAGATGAAGTCAGGGCAATTGGAAAAGAATTAAATTTGCCTGAAAGTTTTATTGAAAGACATCCATTCCCAGGCCCAGGACTTGCTGTCAGGCTTCTAGGAGATATTACAAAAGATGAATTGGAAATTCTTAGAGAAGCTGATGATATTTTTATTTCAGAAATAAAATCAGCAGGTTTGTACAATGAAATTTGGCAGGCATTTGCAGTATTGCTTCCCGTTAAAACCGTTGGTGTTATGGGGGATGCGAGAACATATGAAAATGTAATTGCATTAAGAGCCGTAACTTCAACCGATGGAATGACGGCAGATTGGTATAGATTCAATCCAGATTTTCTTGAGAATATATCAAATAAAATTATTCGTAATGTGCGTGGTGTAAATAGAGTTGTTTACGATATAAGTTCAAAACCGCCATCTACCATTGAATGGGAATAATAAATGATTCAGAATGAATATTTAATAAAAAAAGCTGAGGCTCATGAAAAGGAAGGGCAGTTAATTCATGCAATTCAGATCTATAAAAAAATTTATGAAGATGAAACAGTTCGAAGAACAGTTTTAATAAAGCTAATATCCATTTATGAAAAACTTAATAATGTTAATGCAGCTTTAAACCTTATTGATGAATATCTTTTAGTACATGATGACATTGAAGTTAGAAAAATTTATACACATTATTTAGTCCGTCACGGTTTTTACGAAAAAGCTCTTGATGTTGTTTCAGAAGTATCAAAAGAAGATTATCCAGAAATTTTATTTCTGATTGGAATGGCAAATTATAATTTAGAAGAATATAATTTTTCCAAAATTAATTTTTCTGATTTTATAAAGCGAAATAAATCATCCGAACTTTTACCGGAAGCCTTGATTTATCTGGCTAAAGTAAATATTAAACAAAACGATTTAGATTTAGCATTAGATAATCTTCGTTTAGCAGAAAATATCTCAACAAGAAATTTAGATTTGTATAAAACATATGCCGAAACATATATTAAAAAATCTATGTTTATCCATGCAAATGAAGCAATTCAAAAAGCGTTTGAATTAGAACCTTCAGAAATGACTCTTCAAAAAATTGCAGCAAAAATTATGTTCGAGTTAAGTGAGTTTAAGCAGGCAGAATTCTTTTTAAAGAACTATATTAAGAATTCGCAAGCTGGGACTGATGATTTTAACCTTCTTGCAAAAACATACGAAAAATTAAATCGAAAGAAAGAAGCTGATTTATATTTCAAGAAGGCAAAAGAAGCTGAAGAATATGGTTCAAACTAACTAATGAAAATTAAAGACCTACCTCTTGATGACAGACCTAGAGAAAAATTAATTCTTAGAGGATCGCAGAGTTTAAGTGACTCAGAACTTCTAGCAATTATTCTAAGAACGGGAACAAAAGGAAAATCAGTTGTTCAAATGGCGCAAGAGATAATGAACAAAAATGGAAATCTTGCAACGTTTGCTACTAAAAGTGTTTCTGCTTTTACAAAAGATATAGGAATTGGAAAAGACAAAGCGGCTACCCTTGCTGCAGTTTTTGAAATTGCAAAAAGAGTAAATGCCCAAATAAAATGGTTTAGCGAAATAACCGTTACCGCTCCTGAAGATATAGCAAAAATTTTTATTCCTTTATTAAAGGATGAATTGAAAGAACAATTTTTTGTTATATGTCTTAATTCAGCAAACAGAATTATTAAATATGAAAGTATATCAGTAGGCAATCTAAATTCAAGCATTGTTCATGCAAGAGAAGTTTTTAAAGTTGCAATTGATAATAATTCTGCCAATATTATTGTTTTACATAACCATCCGAGCGGAAATCCGGATCCGAGTAACGAAGATGTTGCAGTTACAAAAAAATTAGTTGAAGGGGGTAGAATTTTAGGCATTGAAATTTTTGATCACATTATAATTGCCGGTAATCAATTTGTAAGCTTTGTACAAAAACGCTTAATTTGATTATATTGTAATGTTGTAATTATTTTTTTAGTTAACTAAATATCAATAAGGAGGACACATGCAAAAAATGATGAAGAACTCTAGAGCTATCTTAATGATTCTTTTAGTGGCTTTAGGATTATCCTTAACTGCTTGCGGTGGAGTAAGTGAAGAGGAAATGGCCCAATTAGAAGCTTTAAGATCTGAAGTAAGATCTCTTGGTAATGAAGTAGATCAGTTGAAATCTGAAAAAACTAAGTTGGAGAGAGAAATTGCTGAAAGAAATGCAAAATTAGAAGAGTGTAAAAAAGCGCAAGAAGCAACTAAAGCTAACCTTGGAAAAATTAAATAATAGTTTGAACAATAGGAGGAAAAATGAAAACATTAAAATTGATGAGTCTTCTTTTAGCTGCTCTTCTATTAAGTGCAAACTTATTTGCTCAAGAAGATATGACTTATGAAGAATGGCAAAATGAAATTAACAGACTAACTGGTCAAAAAGCATCTTTAACTCAAGAATTAAATGCTTTACAAAGTGATGTTAATAATTTGAAAGCAAAATACGAAGGTATGCAGACTTATGAAGATTGCACAGGTGATCTTTACAGCTTAGTTGGTGCAACTCAAGCTGATGTTGATGATTTTAGAAATAAAGTTAACATGCTTGACGGAAAAATTAACAGGAAAGAATCACCTAAAGCTGATAGACAAGCAGAATTAGATGCCCTCAAAGCTAATAAAATTAGTGCATTACCAGAATTTTTTGATAAAGTTCATAATCAAATGCAAAGAAAATTAGATGCTTGGGAAGAAAAGCCTTCAGAAGTTAATTACACTGTAGTTAAAGGCGATCACTTGTGGGGAATTGCTAAAAAGAGTGAGCATTATGGCAATCCATTTGCATGGCCAAAAATTTATAATGCAAACAGAGATCAAATTAAAAATCCAGATTTGATTTATCCTAAACAAGTATTTAAAATTCCAAATCTAACAGACGAAGAAAAAGCTAAATACGAAAAATTAAGAAGAAATTACAAACCTGCACCGCCTGCTCAAGGCAATATGCAATAAGAAAATTCTAAATTAAGGCTGTCTTCCAAAAGACAGCCTTTTTTTGAAAAGGAGTTTTACTACGCAAACCGAAAAAATTCTAAAGATTGAATCAGCAGATCAACTTGCATTACTTGGTTTTAATGATATAAACCTAAAACCAATTGAACAAAGATTTAGTACTACTATAGCTGTTAGAGGTGAAAACGTCTATATAAAAGGTATTCCGGAAGAAGTTGAGTCAGTTGAAAAAGTATTTAAAGAAATGATCTATGTCCTTAATACTTCTGGGAAATTGACGGAAAATGATGTTAGGACTATTATCAATTTAACTTCAGAAGGAAAAGAAGTTATTAGCGAAAAAGAAATTGAAAATATAATTCTTTATACAAAAAAAGATGTTATAAAAGCCAAAACTCCAACTCAAATTGAATATGTAAATATTGTACTTAAGAATGATATTTGTTTTGCAATTGGTCCGGCTGGAACCGGAAAAACCTATTTAGCTGTTGCTCTAGCTGTTGCATCTTTAAAAAAAGGGGTTGTTCAGAAAATTGTACTCGCAAGACCGGCAGTTGAGGCAGGAGAAAGTTTAGGATTTTTACCAGGTGATTTCAAAGAAAAAATTGATCCATATTTGAGACCTTTATATGATGCACTTCAAGATATGCTTCCGGCTGATCAGCTTTCTAATTATATGTTGAAAGGAATCATTGAAATTGTTCCCTTAGCTTATATGCGAGGGAGAACTTTAAATAATGCGTACGTAATTTTAGATGAAGCACAGAACGCAACTACAACTCAGATGAAAATGTTTTTGACTAGACTCGGTCCTAATTCAAAATCCATTATTACCGGTGATATTACACAAATTGATTTACCTTCAAAAACATTAAGCGGACTTGTGCAAGTTCAATCAATTCTAAATACTGTTGAAGGTGTTGGATTTGTTTATTTCAAAAAATCCGATGTTGTTAGGCATAAACTTGTAAAAGATATTATAGACGCTTACGAAAAATTCAATAGCGAATAATAAATTAATTAGTCATTCTTCTTGCTTTCTTCCCAGTATTTATCCATTTCTTCAAGGTTAGAATTACCAATTTCCGTTCCCTTTTTCTTTAATTTATCTTCAATAAAGTTAAAACGCTTAATAAATTTTTCATTTGTCAATCGTAAAGCATTTTCAGGATTAATTCCTAAAAATCTCAAATAATTTACAAAAGCAAAAATTACATCTCCGGCTTCTTTTTCAATTTCATTTTTATCATTAGATTTTTCTATTGATTGGAATTCTCCAATTTCTTCTTCAAACTTGTCCCAAGCCAATTCTTTCTTATCCCAGTCAAAACCTACCTTTGACGCTTTCTCTTGCAGCCTGAAGGCTCTATGCAATCCTGGAAGCTGTTTAGGTACACCTTCCAGCACAGAATTTCTTCCTTCGCTTAACTTTATCATTTCCCAATTTTTCATTATTTCTGAGGAGTCTTTTACATTTACATCACCAAAAACATGAGGATGTCTTCTAACTAATTTTTCCGAAATTGAATCAATAACATCATTTATTGTAAAATTATTTTCTTCCTCGGCAATTACAGAATGAAAAACTATATGAAGAAGAATATCACCTAATTCTGCTTTTATTTCTTCATAATTTTTTTCGTCTATTGCTTCAATTAATTCATAAACTTCTTCAAGTGAAGCAGATTTTATTGATTCATGAGTTTGTTCTTGATCCCAAGGACATTCTTTTCGCAATCGATACATTATTTTCATCAAATTCTCAAATTTTTCTCCGGACATGCCAGTTCCTTTCTTTATAAATGAAAATCAAAATTAATTATTATTATATTTGTATAAAAATAAAATTATAATTAAACGGATAAACTTATGTTTGAAGCGAAGATTAAAGAATTAGGAATTGATATTCCCGAAGCACCAAAGCCATTAGCTGCATATGTACCTGCTAATAGAGTTGATAATTTGATATTTACTGCCGGACAATTACCCCTAGTTTCCGGCAAACTATTTACTGAAGGAAAAGTTGGTATTGAAGTTTCTGAAGAAGAAGCAAAAAAAGCTGCCGAAATTTGCTGTATAAATTGTTTAAGCGCAGTTAAAAATTTAATTGGAAGTTTGGATAATATTGAAAAAATTGTAAAATTAACTGTATTTGTTGCTAGCGCTGAGGGATTTACAAATCAACCTGCTGTTGCTAACGGAGCTTCGGAACTTATGGTTAAGATATTTGGTGAAAGTGGAAAACATGCAAGGAGTGCTGTTGGAGTTAGCGAACTCCCCATAAATTCTCCTGTGGAAATTGAAATGATTGTTAAAGTAAAAAATTAAGAAAGGTTAGAGATGTTGTTAGAAATTTTTAAAGCTAAAATTCATCAAGCTACTATTACACAAGCTGATTTGAATTATGAAGGTAGTTTAACAGTCGATTTAGATTTGTTGGATGCCAGCGGAATTTTGCCAAATGAAAAAGTGCAAGTTGTAAATATTAATAACGGTAACCGTTTTGAGACATATACAATTATTGGTGAAAGAGGAAGCGGAGTTATTGGTTTAAACGGCGCAGCTGCAAGGTTAGGGCTTCCCGGCGATAAAATTATTGTAATTGCTTATGCACACATGACTCCGGAAGAAGCAAAAAAACATAAACCAATAGTAATTGTGTTAAATGACAAAAATAAAATTAAAGCGAAACTTTAGTTTTAGTCTTCTGTAAAAAGAAAAAACGAAAGGTTAAATCATGAAAAAATATTTATTGATATTCGTTCTTTTTTCTGTTTCAATTTCGGCACAGTTTAAAAGTGATTTGGACAATAAAGTTGATATAAAATCTGGAATTATAAATAATAATGTTTCTAGCTCTTTGTTCGGATTTGTTAATCCGGAAAACTTTTTTATGAATCACTCAGTTGGAATGTCTTACACAACCGGTGGCGGACAAGGATATGCGCTTGGAGTTTATACTAGCAGTATGCTTTACAAATTTTCGGATGATCTGAATATTCAAGCAGATGTCAGTTTGGTTAATTCTCCATATAGTTCAATGGGAGAAAGTTTTTCAAATCAGATAAACGGAATTTACTTATCAAAAGCTGCTCTAAATTATAAAATTAGTGAAAATACAAGTCTTTCAATTCAGTATCGTCAAATTCCTTATAGTTATGGTTACGGAAATGGTTATTATGGAAATAGCTTTTGGAATAATTCTTTCTGGAATGAAAGAGATACTTTTAATCAAAGATAATTTTAATAATCTATAAACGATGCTTCAGAATTGGCTAAAAACGAAAATAAATCCACTCCCAAAAAAATAGATTCAAAATCATCTGTAGCTAATTTGTCATTGAATATTTTAATATTCTTTTTGGCTGCTTTAACTATTTATTTGGGCTATTCAATAGTTGTTAAATTAAATGACAAACAAGTTATTCCTGAAGAGGCAAACAAATTAAAAGATGCTCCGGCAGAAATTATTCAGATTGAAGTCCTTAACGGATGTGGAATTTCCGGAGTTGCTGATAGATTTACAGATTTTTTAAGAAATAACAATGTTGATGTTGTTAATATTGGAAATTATAAAAATTTTGATGTTGACGAAACTTTTGTTATTGATAGAATTGGAAATAAATCTAACGCATATAAAATTGCTGATTTATTGGGGATCAAAAAAAAATCGAGTGCTTTTACACAGATTAATGATGACTTATTTTTAGATGTAACAATTGTTATTGGCAGAGACTATTATTTATTAAATCCATTAAAATAAGAGGATATATTGGATTCAAAAGAATTAGCAAGAAATATTGGAGAATTAATTCTTTCAAAAAAAGGTTACGATATAAAAATATTAGAACTAAAAAATCTAACAACAATTGCAGATTATTTTGTTCTCTGCACAGCGGATTCTACAACCCAAGTTAAAGCAATTGCCGACAATATTGAAAAACAATTAAGAGATAACGGAATTAAATGTTACCATAAAGAAGGCTACGATTCTCTTAACTGGGTTTTATTAGATTATGTTGATTTAGTTGTGCATATCTTTAAGACCGATTCCAGGTCATATTATAATCTAGAAAAATTTTGGGGCGATGCTCCTATTGAAATAATTTCTGATTCTGAAGAAGAAGCTAATTAAAGGAGATTTTTTAATTGAAAGAATATTTAAATCAAATTTTTGAAGAAGCTTCTGACAAACTTGATTACTTAAATGAAGTAAATCTGATTTTTACGGTTCCTAACCAAAAAGAGCACGGCGATTATTCTAGCAATGCTGCGATGATTTTATCAAAAAAAGTAAAAAGAAATCCTAGAGAAGTTGCTCAAGAAATTATTGATAATCTTAATGTTGACAAAAATATTATCGAAAAAATAGAAATTGCCGGACCCGGATTTATAAATTTTTATTTCAGAAATTCTGCAACAACCGAAATTATAAAAAAGATTCTGGATAGCGCAGAGAGTTTTGGAAAATCTGAAAAGTATAAAGGTAAAAAAGCTATGGTTGAATTTGTTTCCGCAAATCCAACCGGACCATTAACTGTTGGACACGGTAGAAATGCCGTAATTGGAGATACAGTTTCTAATATGCTTTCCTGGATTGGCTATGACGTTGATAGAGAATATTATTTTAATAATGCCGGAAGACAAATGCGAGTTCTGGGAGATTCTCTTAAGCTTCGCTATTTACAACTTCTTGGTGATGATATTCAGTTTCCAGATGATTATTATCAAGGTGAATACATTACAGATATTGCAAGAAAATTAGTTGAAGATAATAACGATAAATATAGAAATGAAAGTGCCGAGGGTTTTTTCAAGGAACAAGCTGAAAAAGAAATTTTTGCGGATATTGAAAAAACACTAAATAATCTTAACATAAAAATGGATTATTATTTTAACGAATACAGGCTTTATGTTGATGGTCGAATTGATAAAGTTTTAGAAACATTTAAAGACAATAATTTATCTTATGAAAAAGAAGGAGCGGTCTGGTTAAAACTTACTGACTTGGGAAATGACCAAGATAAAGTAATAGTTAAATCCTCTGGCGAACCTACATATAGACTTCCTGATATCGCATACCACATTACAAAATTTGAAAGAGGTTATGATTTAATGGTCGATCTTTTTGGATCAGATCATAACGCAACATATCCGGATGTACTTGCCGGTTTGAAATCATTAAAATATGATATTGCGAAAGTAAAAGTGCTTATTCATCAATTTGTTACAATTATGGAAAAGGGTGAAGTTGTTAAAATGTCAACTCGCAAAGCAAACTTTGTAACATTGGATGAATTGATGGATGAAGTTGGTGCTGATGTTGTCAGATATTTTTTCATAATGCGCAGTATTTCTAGCCATCTAAATTTTGATTTAGATATTGCAAAAAAACATTCGGATGAAAATCCGGTTTTCTATCTTCAATATGCCCATGCTAGAATTTGTTCAATTTTAAGAATGACAGAAGAAGAAAAATTAAAACTTAGTCTCGAAAATTTACATTTATTAGAGACAGAATCTGAGCAAAATCTTCTTAAAAAACTTTATCAATTTGAAGAAGAAATTTTATATAGTTCAGAAAATTTTGAACCTCATAGAATTGCGAATTATTTAGAAGAATTAGCCGGATTATTTCATAGATTTTATAATGAGTGCAGAATTATAAGAGCAGAAAGCACCGAACTTTCCGAAGCAAGAATTTCACTTGTTATGGCTGTTAAACAAGTTCTTAAAAATGGTTTGTCAATTTTGGGATTGTCTGCACCGGAGAGAATGTAATATTAATCAGTAAGTGCTGCTGAAAGAGCAAATATTTCTGCAGCACCGTTTTCCTTTAAAACCTTTCCGCAAGATTCTATTGTTGCACCGGTTGTTATAACATCATCTAAGATAATAAACTTTTTCCCTTCAATATTTTTTTTGCTTGATAAAATAAAAGCGCCTTTCATATTTTCTCTTCGTTCAATGGAATTCATGGAAGTTTGAGATTCTGTAAATCGGTTTCTTTTGATTAGTCCGGGTCTCATTTTTATACTAAATAATCTGCTGATTTCTTTGGAAATAAATTGCGATTGATTAAAACCTCGCTGAGCTTTTTTCAAATTGTGAAGAGGAACCGGAATTATAAAATCAGCATTCCAATTGTAAATTTCTTCTGCAAGATAATCGTTAATTAGAGAACCCAAATATTTGCCAAGCATAAATTTTTGTTCATACTTAAGTTGATGAAGAACAGTTTTGATTGGAGAGTTTTCTTCAAAAATGAAAAGAGAAATAAAATTATTGATGATTTTATTAGTTTCAAATTTTCTGGAAAATTCACTTAACATTCTTTCGTTTGAAGGAAATTTTAATAATGGAAAGCACTCTTTGCATAAAGTGTTTTCCATTAAATTAAGTTTATTTTTACAATGAATACAAAAACGTGGAAGAATTAAATCGGCAAAAGCTTGTGAATACTTGCTTAAGCGCATTCAGATTCTTTTTCTTTAATGAATTTGCCGCATTTTTTGTCATTAAGTTCTAAATGATTTGTAAACCAATTCTTGAAAGAATTCAAAATATCTACATCAAATTTTACTTCGTCATTTTCTAGTTTGATTATGTACTCTGCAAAATTTCTTATGAATCTGTCGTGTTCTAACTTATGTGAAATGTAGCCGGGATATTTGTACTTTTTCATGTAATCTTCTTCAGTGAAAAAATGATATTTCAAATCTTCAAGAAGTCCATGAAATAGCTCAACAACTCTTTCCTTGCTGATTATTGACATCGAATCGTAAAGTTCATTAATGATATCAACCATTTCCTTGTGTTGATTGTCAATTTTTTCAACATCAACTAATGTGTTCTTATTCCATTCAATAAAAGTCATTTCACACCTCGCAAATTATTTTCTTAAAGCATTCCGGCACGTTTGCGTAAAAACCATTCTAATGCAAAAAAGAAAATTATCAGAAACAATATTATTTCATTCGACCAAAATTTAAATTCTGTTTTTTCAGTTTTTTCTTTTTTGAAAAGTCTGTTAATATTATTAGCAGACGTTAATGTATTATTTATGTCTTTAAGATAATAAAATTTTCCATTGGAAACAGTTGACAAATTATTAAGAAATTCAAAATTAATAATTGTCGAATTTTTTTCAAGATTACTATTTTCAACGCTCAGACTGTAATTAGTTTCTAAATAATTTTCATCATTTATTAAAGCCTTTGCATTAATGCGGTAATTCCCTTGAGGAAGATTTTCAAAATTATATTCATATAATCCGTTAGACTCATAATTAAATCTAAAAGGGATAATCTCATTTTTTGAATTAATAATTTCTGCTTCTATTTCTGCATTTGCCAAAGGATTAAGTGCTTCATCATATAGCTCTGCTGTTATAAAAATATTTTCTGAAGTAGAATATATTTTCTTGTCAGTTGATAAAATGAATTTATCTTTATTGCTTTCGTCTCGAAGCCATTTTACTGCTGTGTTTAGAAAATTATCGAAAAGTAATTCTGAATTTTGTTTATCATTTAATTTCCAACGCCAGATTTCTCCGGCTAAAATTGCAATCGATTTTTCTCCCGCGGTATTTCTAGTTACTATAACTGGCTCGTTAATATTGGTGTTTCCAATTTTTAATTTTGCAATAACATTGCTTTCTGAGTTCGACTTAAATGCAGAGCTGTTCCGCAGAAATGGTGGAAGTTCATTCCACAAAGTTCGTTCTTCAATGTTATTGCCCAAAAGAGGTGAATTAAAATCAGAGATATTTAAAAAAGCTCTAGTGTAATTATTGCTAATTTGGTTTATTCTGAACGATAGAAATTTATTAAAATTTATAAGTTTTTGTAAATCCGTATTCTCATTTACTACAATGAAAAAAGGTGTTTTGTTTTCAAGTTTCTGTTTTACAAAATTGATTAAATTTGGCGGGGAATTTTTCCCCGGAAATCCAATTAGAAATAAAATATCTGTTTTAAGAATTTCTTCATTATTAAAATCATCTAAAAATTTACTATTTCTTATTTGAATTGAACGATTGATTTCTAATTCGTCATTCTGTTTTAAACTATTGTAAATAAATTTTGCATCAGCCGAAGGTGCAGATGATATAATGGAAATACTAAGTTTGTTATCAATTACATTTATGTAAAATGATTTCTGGTTATTAGCATAACTTGCTTCATTTTCTAAAGATGAAATTTCAATTGATAGCTTTTTTTCTCCGCTATTTTCTGGTTTATAATTAAAATCAATAAAACTAATTCCTTTCTCACTTAACAAAATATTTTTTTGTTCTATGATTGAATTGCCTTCTTTTAGCGAAACAATAACATTCTCATTTTCAAATCCGTTATTCAGAATGATTGATTTAATTACTGATTCTGTGTTTTCATATAAAAATTTATTGTAAAGAATATTTCTAATTTCTACATCTTGTTTTTGGATTGAATCCCCGATTCCGACAGTAAATATTGGAATGCCAAGTTTTGATAATTCATAAGAGGGATCAGAACCGGAATTATAATTGCCATCGCTCAACAGAATAACAGAAGAAATATTTTCCTTTTTATCCAGAATTAAATCAGTTATCGGCGAGATATTTGTAATCGAATCATCAAAAGAAATTTGGTCAATTTGATCGTTATTTATTTTTCTAAGAACTTTTCCAAATGAATATAAATCAATATTTCCGTTTAATCTTTCGTTGAGATTAGTGATTCCTTCAATAATTTTTAATGAATCATCATTAGAATAATTTTTAACTGAAATGGAATTATCAACCAAAATCAAACTTGTCGGTTCTATTTCTTCTTTATTTATTAAGCTGATAACAGGTTCGAAAATTGCTAACAAAATTAAGACAAGAATTAGACTCCTAACAGCAGTTAAAGTAATTTTTAACGGAAGTGAAATTTTTGGAAGAGTTACTTTGTAAATCCAAATTGAGAAAAGGATTGAAAGAAGAATTCCTATCACCAAAATAACCGGACTAAAACTTAAAGAAATATTTATTTCAGAAGCATAAATCATAAATTGTTATTCAACAAAATTCTTCTGAATGTTCCACTTTTTCATATTTTCAAAAGTTTTATAATCAGTCAAATCGAAATGAATTGGAGTTACCGCAACATAATTATTTCTAATTGCAAATTGATCTGTTTCTAAATTGTCATCAACTTCAACTAAACTACCTGTAAGCCAATAATAAGATTTTCCGTAAGGATCGGTTCTCTTTTCATAAATATCATCCCATTTGGATTTACTCTGCTTGGTTAATAAAATTCCATTTATTTCATTTTCGGGAACAGCCGGAATATTTACATTTAAACATGTTCCTAATGGCAGGTCATTTTTTACTACCTCTTTAACAATATCTTGAGCAACTTTTGCAGCAAAGCTAAAATCTCGCGAAGAAGGGCTTGTTAAAGAAAAGGCAATTGCCGGAACATCCATAATTGCGGCTTCTCTGGCGGCTGAAACGGTTCCGGAATAAATAATATTAATAGCGGTATTTGATCCATGGTTTATCCCCGAAACAACAATGTCCGGAGGAGTTTTCATTATATTTCTAATTCCCATTTTTACACAATCTGCAGGAGTTCCTTCAACGGCATATCCAAAAAAGTCACCATTTATATAATGTTCAACAACTCTTAAAGGAGATTTCATTGTAATTGCATGACCAACAGCGCTTTGCTCAGTAATGGGAGCCACAACAGTTACTTCACCAATTTCTTTTAATGATTTTGCTAAAGCATAAATTCCTGATGCATTAATACCATCATCATTACTAATAAGAATCTTCAATTCTACCTCTTAATAAAATGGATAATAATTATGAGATTTGTGAATCCAATATAATTTATCTTTTAAGATTACTCAACAAAGCTAAAGATTATATTTGATAATAAAGTTCACTAAATTTGTTTATAAAAAAAAAGAGATTATGAAAAAATTCATTTTAATTATTTCGATTTTTTGCACTATTTCATTTGCACAAACTTCATTGGAAGTTTATTTAATTGATTCATATGTAACACCCGAAAAGCCGCATAAATTTATCCTTTCATTTTTTACTAGTGATAGTGCGGTTTCTAAGTTGATTCTAAACGAGAAATATGAGATCGAAATTTCAAATTCTATTTCTGATATGCACAAAAAAGAAATTTTACTTACAGATTTTAAATTTGATTCGTTGTTTATACCTTTTCAAATAATTGGGAAAGATAAATTTGGGAATGAATTTAAAAGCGAAAAGTATCAAATAAGTCTACCTGAAGCGGATGAGCTTCTTATTGGTACTTCTCCTTCATTTTTTACAGTCTGTTGCTTTGGAGGAATTATTTTTGGACTCCCTTCACCAACACTTGTTTTTACAAAAGACAAAACTCATTTTGCACTATCTAAAGAGATTCCAATTATTTCATTTTATTCTTCCGGATACAATTATCCTTCTGGATTTATTTCTATTGAGTATTCATATATTTTTGATACAGCAGCAAACAATATTTTACGATTAGGTTATAAACATATTTTTCAAAATGATTATATAGAATATATTTCTCCCGGTGCATCTCTTATTACTGATTTCAAAGGGGGAAACGGATTTGCTCCGGAATTAAATTTTGGTCTTTTTAATATTTATAATGTATTTACGGTTTATACAAAATACCGATACACATTTCTTCCTTCCAAAAGTGATATGAATTATCATTCTATTTCAATTGGGTTATATTCAAATTTCTTTTCAATAAATTTTTAGGTAATAAAATGGAAACAGAAAAATTTCAAAATACGGATTTTGATGGCGTTCTAGATTTATTGAACAATTCTATGGAGTTTGACAAATTCACATCAAAATTGCTTTACGAAAAAATTTATGATGATAAGGATTTTAATTCATCGCTAAACTTAGTTGCAAAAGAAAATTCAAAAATAATTGGGTTTTTAGGTGGCGTAATTCGTCAAAGAGAAAATGAAAAAGTTGCTTATGTAAAATTATTTGCAGTGGATTTTAAGAACAGACGAAAAGGAATTGGTTCCGCCCTCTATAATGAATTTGAAAAAGAAATTATTCGAAATGAAGTGAAAAAAATAAGACCTTTTGAATCATATCCAAATTATTATATGCCCGGTATTGATCCTTTTTATACTGAAGCAATTTGCTTCTTTGAGAGGAACAAATTTAAAAAAGTTGGTGATTGTTCAAATCTTTCTGCCGAACTACAATTTCAAAATTTCTCAACTGAAGTTGAAGAGAAAAAACTTTTTACTGAAGGATTTGAAATAAAAAGAGTTGAAGAATCGGAATATGACGAAATGATTGAATGGACAGAAAAAAACTTCAAAGCCTGGATTGGTGAAGTTAATTCAGCTTTTGCAAATAGTGAAATCTCAATTTATATAGCAAAATTGAACTCAAAAATTATTGCTTTTTCAGCTTACGAAACCAACAATAAAGGAACCGGATGGTTTGGCCCGATGGGAACTACAGAAGCTGCTAGAGGCAAAGGAATTGGCGGAATTCTTCTAAAAAGATGTTTGGAGGATATGAAAAGAATTGGATTTCAGAAAGCAATAATTCCGTGGGTAGGTCCGATTCCATTTTACATGCATTATTGCAATTCAAAAGTTGAAAGAGTTTTTTGGCGTTACGAAAAAATTCTTTAATTAATCTAAAATACATCAATAAGTAATTGAAAAAGGTTGTTCAAAAAATGCAATATAATTTTGAACAACCTTTTGTTTTTAAAAGAAAAAAGTTACATCGTTTTTTGGGAATGATATTCCTATTCTGTTTGTTAACAAATAAAAAACTGGTTAAAACTATAAATGAAAAATATTCTTCCGTTACTCATTTTGTTATTTTCTCTAAATATTTCAGCCCAAACCGGGAGTATACAAGGGTTTGTTAAAGAGAATTCTTCACCAATTCCCGGAATAAACATAATTGTAATTGACACTCAAATAGGTGGAATTACTGATAGAAATGGATTTTACCGAATTGATAAAATTCCCGTTGGCGAAAGAAAGATCAGATTTAGTTCAATTGGGTTTGCAACAAAATTTGTTGATGTAAATATTGAACCAAATAAAGTTTTGGAGATTAATATTGAATTATCAATGGAAGCAATTCAAGTTGAAGAAATAGAAGTAATTGACAGTAAAATTCAAGAACAATCCGATACCAGAGTAAGTGTAATTAATCTGCAGCCAAGAGCAGCAAGGACTTTGCCGGGAGCAGTAACAGACGTTTTAAGAACACTTCAGTCTTTGCCCGGAGTCTTAGCGCCGAATGATTTTTCTTCTCAATTAATTGTGCGAGGAAGCGGGCCTGATCAAAATTTAATTGTAATGGATGACGTTGAAATATTTAATCCATATCGTCTTTACGGCGTAATCAGCATGTTTAATCCGGAAGCGGTTTCTGATGTAAATCTTATTACCGGAGGATTCCCGGCAAAATATGGTGATCGACTTTCTGCTGTTTTAGATGTTACAAACAGACAAGGAACTCTAAAGAAAAATATTGCCGGAAATCTAAATGCTAGTATAGTTAGCGCAAATTTAGTTCTGGAAGGAAAAAATCCTTTGGATATTCCGGGAAGCTGGCTAATTAATTCTAGAAGAACTTATTACGATTTAATAATTGAGCCTTTCGTTAAAAACTCCGGATTGGTAGAGGATAATGTTTCTTTCCCAAATTTCTATGATATTCAAGCCAAGCTTGCTTTTGGTCCTTTTAACGGACATAAATTTTTCTTAAATGGAATATTTTCACGAGATGGTGTTGAACTTGTAAGTCCTGAAAACCGGGAAACCCCCGATAGTGTTGGTGTTTTTGATATTACAAAAAATGATGTAGCAAGTTTTGCCTGGCATTATACTCCATCCAAAAACACATTAAATAAAGTGATATTTTCTTGGTATAGAAACGGGGGAGATACTGATTTTAATTCTCAATTTTTAGACCCTTCTCTAAATAGAGACGATTTTGAAGATGCTGATACTGATACACTTTCTTCATATTTGTTTGGTTTTGGATTTAATTCAAAATATACTTTTAGCAAATATTCGCTCGATAATAAGTTCGCCTCTTTTTGGGGTGACGATAATATTTTTGAAGCCGGTATTGGTGTTGATGAACTGACAACACTTTTCGATTTCGATTTTGAACTCGATCCTTCACTTCAATCCTTCTTCGATGCAAATCCAAATATTAGAGCAAATCTTGATGACTTAGCAGACATAAAAACTTACAAACGATACCGTGCGTATGCTGACAATAATTTTAAATTAAGTGATAAATTATTTTTTAAACCTGGATTTCGTTATGATTATTATGATATTCTTGCAAAAGGTTATTTGGCGCCGCGCATTTCTCTTTCATATGCGATAGATGAAATCACCACTTTAAGAGGTTCTTGGGGAATTTATTATCAATCCCCAGGTTATGAAAAATTGAGAGATCAAAATTTGTTTTTAGATTTTGATAGCAAGTTTACTCAAAAATTAGAAGCTGAAAAATCAATTCATTACGTTCTAAGTTTTGAGAGATGGCTTACAAATGAATGGCTTGCAAAATTTGAAACTTACTATAAAAAGTTTGATAACCTCATAATTCCAAATGTAGTTAGTGGAATGAATTATTCTTCCGAACCTGTTCCGGGAAAAGATATTAGATATTTGGATGCATGGACAAGACCGGTTCCGGTTAAAGGAGATTCTACAACACAAATTCCGGTTAACGGTTCAAACGGAGAAGCTTATGGTTTAGAATTTTTATTGGAAAAACGAAATATTTCAGTATCAAATAAAATTAGCGGCTGGGTTTCTTATGCATTATCCTGGGCTGACAGATATGAAAAAGGGGATGTTCTTCCTTTTAGATTTGATCAAAGACATACTTTTAATTTCGTAATGAATTATAAACTTAACTCTTGGTTGGAAGTTGGAGTCAGATTTCAATATGGCTCGGGATTTCCTATCACTGAAGCTTTGGGAATTAAACCAAGAATTATTCTTGAAGATAATGATGGTGATTTTGTTCCGGAAACTCCTGTTATTGCTTCTAGAAAAAAGGCTGAAGGCGAAACTAATGAAGTAATTTATGATGTTGATTTTGGCGATAATACAAATAGATTTCAAGGTAGAAAACCTGAATACCACAGACTGGATATAAGATTTTCTGCTGCTGCAGATTATTGGGGACTCGATTGGATTTTTTATTTGGATGTCATAAATGTTTATAATCGTGCAAATGTTATCGGTTATGATTACGGTGTTTCTAAGGAGTTGGAATTAATAAGAAATAGAAATACGATGTTTCCTATTTTGCCAACACTTGGTTTTAATTTGAGATTTTAATTAAAATAAATTCCTCAATAGATATTTCAAAAAGTAAATTCAATATTATTAATTGAATTTGAAAAACTTATTAAAAGAATTTTTCAGAAGTCCTATATAGTTGTTATCTTTTATTCCAAAAAAGATGCTGCTTGAACAAAGAAGAAAATTATATTGATTTAGGTGAAAGAGGAAGATTCAATAAGAAAAATAAATTGAATGACCTAACCGGAAAAGAATGGATTAAATTTTCGAAAAGCTGGTTCATACATAAACCACCCAGACGAAAGGAAAATGAAGTATTACATCCTGCTAAATTTCCGGAAAGTTTAGTTAAAGAATTTATTGAATTTTTTACGAAAGAAAACAATTGGGTGCTGGATCCCTTTATGGGAACTGGAAGTTCTCTTGTTTCATCTTCTGAAAGTAATAGGAATTGCATTGGTATTGAGCTTCAAAAAAAATATCATAAAATTACTACAGAAAGAATCAGCAAGTTAGAAATTCAAAATGAAATTATTCCGCTTTTGGGTTCCTCGTTAAAACTTGCTAATGTGCTAAAAAAGAAATACTCAGAAATTATTTTTGATTATTGCATAACTTCTCCGCCATACTGGAATCAGCTTGAAAGAAATTCTATCAGACAAAAAAATCGAAAAGAAAAGGGATTGGATACAGTTTATTCTAAATCAAAAAGTGATTTAGGGAATATTTCTGATTACGAAGATTTTTTAGAAATGCAGGCTAAAGTTTTTGACAATGTATATGAATTGATGAAGCCCGGCGCATACTTAACCGTCATAACAAATAATATTTATTCGGATGGTAAACTTTATCCCTTAGCTTTTGATACGGCTGTAAGTCTTACAAAAAGAGGGAATAAAAGTTGGATATTAAAAGATGAAAAACTTTGGCTGCATGATGATAAACCCCTTATTGCACTTGGAGTTAATAACGCTTGGGTTGGAAATAGACACCATCAATATTGTTTAATATTTAGGAAAGAATTGAAATAATGGAATTTGTAAAAACCGTTAGTGAATTAACATCAGAAATAAAAGAAACTTTAGAATCAGAATTTGATGAAATAAGAGTTGTAGGCGAAATTTCAAACTTTAAAGCTCACTATTCCGGACATTGGTATTTTACCTTGAAAGATAGTAATGCACAAATAAGCTGCACAATGTGGAAGGGAATTAATAACTATGTTTTCTTCACTCCTCAAGATGGAATGAAGGTTTTAGTTACCGGGAGGATTACTGTTTATCCGCCGAGAGGCAATTATCAAATTGATGTAAAATCTATGAAAGCTGCCGGCGAAGGCGAGCTTCAAGCGGCATTCGAAAAACTTAAAAGAAAACTTTCTGATGAAGGATTATTTAGTGAAGAATTTAAAAAGCCAATCCCATCATTTCCCAAAAAGATTGGCATAGTTACAGCAATTGATGGAGCAGCTCTTAGAGATATGATTAGCGTTGCTAAAAGAAGATTCCCTGTGGTCGAATTAATTGTCGCCTCGGCAAAAGTTCAAGGAATTGGAAGCGCTGAAGATATTTCAAAAAAAATTGTTTTGCTGAACAAACTAAAGAATCTGGATTTAATTATTGTTGGAAGGGGCGGAGGCTCTTTAGAGGATTTATGGGCATTCAATGAAGAAATAACGGCAAGAGCAATATTTGAATCGAAAATTCCAATTGTTAGCGGAGTTGGACATGAAGTTGATTTTACAATTGCTGATTTTGTAGCAGATTTAAGAGCGCCAACTCCCACGGCAGCAATGGAATTAGCAACTCCTGATCAAAATGAAATTTTTGCATTTCTTTCTGATTTTTCATATTCTCACAGCAAAAAAATAAATGAAATTATCTCTGAGAAAAAAGAAGAAGTAGAAAATTTAATTGGTAAATATGGTTTTAGAACAGTAAAAGACAACATTAAAAATAAATATCAATTTTTAGATTCTACGACTTATAAGATTCAAAATAGCATAAAAAGAACCTTCACATTTAATAAGAATAAGTTGGATTTATTTGAAAAAATTCTTGATGCAAATAATTTTAATAAAATTCTTAAAAAGGGCTACACCGTAGTTTCTCAAGAAAATCATTATATTGATAGAGCTTCAAAAATTGATGCAAACAAAAAAATAAAAATCAAATTTTTTGATAACGAAATTGAGTTAAATTAGATGGCTAAAAAAAATGACAAATCATTTGAAGAGCTTCTTCTCCGTTTAGAAGAAATTTCTGAGAAGTTGGAAAATGAAGAAATTGGTTTGGATGAATCAATAAAACTTTATGAAGAGGGAATTAATATTTCAAAAAATTGTTATAATAAACTAAAAGATGCAGAGTTGAAGATTACTGAATTGAATGCAGATTTAATTAATGAAGTTGAAGAATAATAAGGTCGGTAAATGGTAGATCAATCAAAATACAAATTGTTATTTAAAGTAGATAATCCTTCTGATATTAGGAATTACGATGTAAAGCAATTAAAGGATCTTTGTGGCGAAATTAGAGAATATATGGTTGATGTAATTTCGCAAATAGGAGGTCATTTTGGAGGGGGTTTAGGAACTGTTGAATTGACAGTCGCGCTTCATAAAGTTTTCAATACTCCAAATGATCTTATTGTTTGGGATACCGGACATCAAGCTTATCCTCACAAAATTATCACCGGTAGAAGAGACCAATTAGGAACAATAAGAAGATTACATGGAATTTCCGGATTCTTAAAAAGAACTGAAAGCGAATATGATACTTTCGGAGCGGGCCATGCTTCAACTTCAATTTCTGCCGCTTTGGGAATGGCAGCGGCAGCTGATTTTATAGGTGAAAAGAAAAAAGTTATTGCCGTTATTGGTGATGGAGCTATGACCGGCGGAATGGCTTACGAAGCTATGAATAACTCAGGCATCCTAAAAAAAGATTTAATAGTTGTACTCAATGATAATAATATGTCTATTGCTCCTAATGTTTGGCAGATTTCAAATTATTTTACTGAAATGATTGCTCATCCTGAATATAACAGATTCAAAGGAGCTATTTGGGATTTAACCGGTAAACTTGATAACTTTGGTGATCGATTAAGAAAAGTTGCTTCTAGATTAGAAAGCGGAATTAAAGCAGTTATCACTCCGGGAATGCTTTTTGAAGCTTTAGGATTTAGGTATTTTGGTCCTGTTAATGGTCATAATATTGGACAGCTTGTAAAACTTTTTGAACAAGTAAAATCCTTTAACGGACCAATATTAGTTCATGCTATAACCGAAAAAGGTAAGGGATATAAACCCGCTGAAGGTCATGTGCAAAAACTTCATGCTTCAACTCCATTCGATAAAGTGACAGGAAAAGCTCACAAAAAGCCGGGTGGTGCAGATTCTTATACAAAAATATTTGGTGAAGCTCTTGTTCAAATAATGAAAGAAAATGAAAAAGTAGTTGGAATTACTGCTGCTATGCCGGATGGAACAGGACTAGATATTGTTCAAAGAGATGCTCCGGAAAGATATATAGATGTTGGAATTGCTGAAGAACATGCAGTAACTTTTGCTGCCGGTATGGCAACTCAAGGTGTAATTCCGGTAGTTGCAATCTATTCAACATTTTTACAAAGAGGATTTGATCAGATTGTTCATGATGTTGCTCTTCAAAAATTGCACGTTGTTTTTATTCTTGATAGAGCCGGTTTAGTTGGCGCTGATGGTCCTACTCACCATGGTGTATTTGATTTATCTTATCTCAGATTCATTCCTGATATTGTAATTATGGCTCCTAAAGATGAATCTGAACTTCGTGATATGCTTTACACTGCAACAAATTATACGAAAGGTCCCGTTGCATTGCGCTATCCCCGCGGTTCTGCTCTTGGCGTTGAGCTGAATGAATCTTTTACAAATTTAGAAATTGGTAAAAGTGAAACTCTAAAAGAGGGTGATGATATTGCACTGCTTGCTGTTGGTTCTATGGTTGAATATGCGGAAGAAGCTGCTGAAAAACTTGAGCTGGACGGAATTAATGCTGAAGTTATAAATATGAGATTTATTAAACCGCTTGATTCAGAAAAATTAAATGAAGTATCTTCAAGATTTTCAAAAATTGTAACTTTAGAGGAGAATTCAATTGTAGGTGGATTTGGAGCCGGCGTTGTGGAATATTTTGCAGATAATAATTTTAAAAATGATATTTTACGCATAGGTCTGCCCGATTATTTTATTGATCATGGAACTCAGCAAGAACTTCATAAAATTGTTGGTATTGATCCGGATTCAATTGTAAGTAAAGTGAAAACATTTATTAACCGCGGCAAAGGAATTGAGCAAGAGGTTTCTATTTAATGGATAAATTAAAACTTGGTGTTATTGGTCTTGGTGGAATTTCGCAGGTTGTACATATTCCGATATTTAGCAAATTAAAAAATGCATCAATAAATGCTGTAGCCGAAATAAATAAAAGTCGATTATCAGCAGTAAGCGAAAAGTTTAACATTGAAAATAGATACTCTGATTATAAAGTTCTACTTCAAGAAGCAGACGTTGATGCGGTTATAATTGCAACTCCCACAAGCACTCATCATGATATTGCAATTGATGCCTTAAATGCCGGTAAACATATATTTGTAGAAAAACCGATTGCAAGAAATTACAAAGAAGCATTAGACATAAATACTCTTGCAGAAAAAAATAAATTACTAGCTTTTGTTGGAATGAATTTAAGATTTAGACCAGATGCCATGCTTCTAAAAAGTTTAATTAATAGTGGAGAGCTTGGAAATATATTCTATATAAGATGTAATTGGTTTAGAAAACAAAGCAGCAGTCAAAAATGGTTTATGAAAAAAGATCAATCCGGTGGCGGCGTTCTAATTGATCTTGGCGTGGCACTACTTGATTTAGCAACCTGGTTATTAAATTTCCCGGATTTAGATTCAGTTTCTGTTCAAACTTTTAATCTAAATACAAAAGGAGTTGAAGATTCTGCAGTAGGTTTTATTAAGTTTAAGAATTCTTCAGTAATTAGTTTTGAGGTAAGCTGGTCATTGGATTCTGACGAAGAAAATTTAAGACTTCGTGCATTTGGAAAAAATGGAACCGCTCATCTTAATCCAATTAGAGTTTACAAAAGACTTCAAGGAGATATTGTTGATTATTCTCCTTTTTCAACTGTTAATACGAAGAATATGTATAAAAAATCTTATGAAAATGAATTAAAACATTTCATAGGAGCAATACTTGGGAATAACCCTGTTCTGTCATCCAGTAAAGATGCTTTAACCAGAATGAAAATGCTGGAGGCAATTTATAAATCAGCCGAAGAAAATAGGGAAATAAAATTTTAACATGGCTACAAAAATTTTATTAGTTGATGACGAAAAAGATATTGTTGAATTTTTGCAATATAATCTAGAACAGGAAGGCTTTGAAGTAATTTCTGCTAATGATGGTTTGGAGGCAATAAATAAAGTGTCTGAAAAACCGGATTTAATAATTCTTGATGTTATGATGCCTAAGATGGACGGTTTTGAAGCCTTCAAAAAAATTAGACAAATTCCAGGGTTTGAAAGTAAACCAATTATTTTCTTGACTGCAAAATCCGGCGAATTGGATGAAGTAAAAGGTCTAGAAATAGGGGCTGACGACTATATTCAAAAACCAATTTCACCAAAACTTTTAGTTGCTCGTGTTAAATCAAATCTTAGAAAAATACAAGGCGGTGAATTAGAAAATTCTGTTTATAAAATTGGACCAATTTCTATTGACAGAGATCAATTTAAGATTTATGTTGATGGCGTAAGTTTAGTTTTCCCAAAGAAAGAATTTGAAATTTTAGCATATTTGTCCAAAAATCCCGGTAGAGTATTTCCTAGAGAAAAAATTTTATTGGACGTTTGGGGCTCTGATATTTTTGTAGTTGAGAGAACTATTGATGTTCATGTCAGAAAAATTAGAGAAAAACTTGGAAAGTACGCAGATTTAATAGAAACAGTTAAGGGCGTTGGTTATCGCTTTAAAATCATTGACTAAATTTTTTGTTAATTTAAAATCATCAAAAATTTTTGTAAGAGAATTTCTCTTTTTAACAATTGGGATTTTATTAACTACTTCAATTTTCCTATCACTTTCATTTACTGAAATAATTTCACTTTTTTTTCTTTTAATCATTTTTACATTTTTTACGATTAATTCTCTAGGTAAAAAAAGAAATAAAGAACTCTCCGATATCAAAACAATTATTAATGCAATCCGCAAAAATAAGTTCAAATCACCCGAAGAAATAAAACTGGATAAGCAATTAGTAGAACTTGAAGGCGAAATTAAATCGATGTTTCTTCGCACTCAAAATGATATTGCTAATCTGAAAAAGCTAGAACGTGTAAGGACAGAATTTTTAGGGAACGTATCTCATGAGCTACGTACACCAATTTTTGCAATACAAGGATATTTGGAGACTTTGCTAAATGGCGCAATTGAAGACAATAAAGTAAATAGAAATTTTCTTGAAAAAGCTAATCATCATACAAACAATCTAAATACTTTGCTAAATGAACTTATTGATATTTCTATGATAGAATCAGGGCAAATGAATATGAGTTTTAGATATTTTGATATTGCAGAATATTTAGAACAAATTTGTAATGACTTAAAACCAATAGCAGAAGAAAAAAATCTTGAATTAATTCTTCATCCAATAAAAGATGGTTTGCAATTATTTGGTGATAAAGTAAGGCTGAAACAAGTTCTTGTTAATTTAATTCAGAATTCAATCAAGTACACAGAAAATGGAAAAGTTGAAGTTCTAGTTGAAGAAATAAAAAAGTTTGGTAGAATAATTGTGAAAGATACGGGCTTCGGGATTTCTGATTCTGATTTGGACAGAATTTTTGAAAGATTCTACAGAGTTGATAAAGACAGATCTAGAGCAGTTGGTGGTACTGGCTTAGGTCTTGCCATTGTCAAGCATATAATTGAAGCTCACGGCTCCAGAATGGAAGTTAAAAGCAAAGTTGGCAGCGGATCAGAATTTTCATTTTTATTGAAGAAATAATTTCAAAAAGTAACTATAAAATTAGTACCTTCATTCTTTTTGCTAGTTACAGAAATTTTCAAATTGTTTAGTTCACAATATCTACTTACTAATGACATTCCCAAGCCTGTGCCGTCAAATTTTCTGGTATAACCTGTTTCTTCTTGAGTAAATGGTTCAAATAAGTTCGGTAAATATTTTTCTGAAATCCCAATCCCCGTATCTTTAATTGATACAAATAATTTCTCATTTCTTCCTACAATAATTTTAATTCCTCCTTTGGGAGTAAACTTTATAGCATTGTCAATTAGGTTGGCAAATATTTGAGTTACGCTGTATAGATCTTTTTCAGTTACAGAATCATTGGTCTCTTTAATTATTTCCAAATACAAATTTTTAATTTTTGCTGCAGCTTTAAATTCATTGACAATGGGCAGAAGTGAATCATTATATAAATCAAATTTTTCCGGATTAAAATCATAAGTATTAGATTGAACTTCAGAAACATTTAGTATCAAATCGATAGTTCTAATCATCCTTTTGCCGGCTATATTTATTGAGTTGTAAGCAATATTAATTGTCTCATTTTTTTCATTTTTCAATTCATCAAAAAGAAGCTCTGAAAAATTGAGAATAGCACTTATAGGTGTTCTTATTTCATGCGAAATCTGAGCAAGAAAATCAGATTTTATTTTGTCGGCTGAAACTGCCTTGTCTTTTGCTTGTTGAAGTTCATGTTCTCTTTTCTTTCTTCCTTCAATATCTTTTTCAAGTTCTTTATTTAAATTCTGAAGTTCTTCGGTTCGTTCTCTAACTATCTTTTCAAGTTCAACCTTATGCTCAATAAGTTTCGATTCAATTTCTTTTTGATCATTTATATCTTTTATTGTCCCAATTATTTTGAGCGATTGCTTTTTTGAATCTTCGAGAATTACATTCCTATCTTCTACATAAATAAATTCACCTGATGATTTTCTTATTCTATACTGAATGTTTTGATAATTCTTACCTATTTCCAGTTCATCAAAATGTTTTATAAGTTTTGCATCGTCAATATGGATAATGCTTTTCCAATCCTTGATTGTAAATTTTGAAAATTCATCTTTAGAAAAACCTGTCAGTTCATCAATAGCACCAAACCAAGAAATTTTTCCGTTTGAGAAATTATAATCATAAATAATTTGTCCGGTTCTTTCTGAAACTAGATTAAAGAACTTCTGTTTTTCATAATTTTCTAATTCGATTTTTTTTCGTATTCTGAAAAAAATAACTGTTGAAAGAAAAATTACTAAACCAAAAGACAGAACTATAAAAATAAAATTTGTTTGAAAATTCTTCATGCTTTCAAGTGCTAATTCTGTGGGGGCTGAAAGAGTTACTAACCAATAAGTATCAATAAATTGAATAGTTGAATACGCATAAACAAAATCACCAAGCTTTGTTTGAAATACTCCATTTCCATTTGAATTATGTTTTTGTTGAGCTATAATTTCCTTTAATAAATCGGAAAGCTGATTTTCTTCAATCGTAGTGCCAATTTCTTTAATATCATCATTATAAATAACCGAACCAGAATTGCTGATCATGTTGACAGTTGCAATCTTATCTAAATTAAGATTTGAAATAAATTTCTCGGATATGTGTCTGAAAGGAATTAATGAACTCAAAGTTCCGAAATACTGGCTTTTATTATCAAAAATCGGGTATGCTAATGCAATTGTATTATATCCCTGAACTGCCCTAAAAATATCACTAATTACAGGTTTATGAGTCTCCATTATTTTTAAATTATGTTCCTGAAAAGAAACATCCACTCCAATAACTTCACTATTAAATGGGGATGTGTATTGTATAATTCCATTTTTGTCAATTCGAGTTATTCCAGAAATAAACTCTTTACGACTGATATAAAATTTATCTAAAATTAATTTTCCACTATTATTGAGATATATTACATCTTGCAAAGAGGCACAAAATTCTAGGTCGCTTTTATATTCATGAATAAATGATTCTAAAGTTTCTGCAGATTTATTTGTATAAAGATTTAATATTTCTCCATAATTAGAAATTGTTTCGTGTTTCACATTTTCGTAAACTAAATAAAGCGAAATCATTCCTATCAAAAGGAAAAAAATAATTATAGAAATGAATACTTTATTTAATGACTTTGGCACGGAAAAAGTCCTTTTGCAAATTAATGTGATTATTAATGACAAAATTAGATAATTTTTCTATCAGAAGAAGTTAAACTTATATTTTATATTTTATTGACTTACTAAAATAGATTTTTTATTTTTGTCAGTCTAAACTAGATGAAATGGAGGAATTGATGTTTGCAGTTGTTGATATAGCTGGTCAACAATTTAAGGTTTCTGAAGGGAACAAAGTATATGTACCAAGATTAAAAGTAGATGTTGATTCTAGTGTTACTTTTGATTCGGTTCATTTATTGTCCGATGGAAAAGAAACAAAAATTGGTAGTCCAATGGTAAGTGGTGCAAAGGTAGAAGCAAAAGTATTGGAACATTTGAAAGATGAAAAAGTTTGGGTTTTCAAAAAGAAAAGAAGAAAATCTTATCAAAAGATGAATGGTCACAGACAATTGTTAACCAGAATTGAAGTTACAAAGATCGGATAATTAGAAGAGGTTATAAATGGCTCATAAAAAAGGTCAAGGTTCATCAAGAAACGGTAGAGATAGTAATCCGCAATATCTTGGTGTTAAAAGATTTGGTGGTGAAAAAGTTAATGCTGGTTCTATTTTGGTAAGACAAAAAGGAACAAGATTTCATCCTGGTGAAAATGTTAAAAAAGGTAGCGACGACACATTGTTTTCTATTATTGAAGGTTTTGTAAAATTTGAAACCAAAAGAAATAATAGAAAATATATAAATGTTTTGGCTGAATTAAATTAATTCACTATCAAAATTTTGGTATAAAAAAACCTCTCATATGAGAGGTTTTTTTGTTTATCAAAATAAAAATTCTATTCTTAATTAGAAGCCTAATCTTTCCATATCTACAACTAGAGATTTTACTGCATTAACGGAGTTATCAAAAGCATCTTGCTCTTCAGAGTCTAAATTAAAGTCTAAAATTTTATCAACTCCATTTGATCCAAGTATTGCAGGAACACCAACATAATATCCGCTAACACCAAATTCACCGTCTAAATAAGCGCAGGTAGGTAATACTCTTTTTTGATCTTTAAGAATTGATTCTGCCATAGCAATAGCTGAAGATGCAGGAGAATAAAAGGCTGAACCGGTTTTTAATAATTTAACAACTTCACCACCTGCCATTTTAGTTCTTTGAACCATTGCATCCATTACTTCTTTGGCTTTTGCGGCATCGTTATATTTGCGTTCTAATAATTCCATCACCGGAACACCGTTTACATTTGAATAACGAACTATTGGAACCATTGTATCGCCGTGCCCTCCGAGAACCATAGCATTAATATCTTTAACTGAAACTCCCAATTCCCATGCAATAAAACTTGCAAATCTTGATGAATCCAAAACTCCTGCTTGTCCAATAACTCTTTTTTGTGGAAATCCGGAAACCTTTTGAAATAATGTTACCATTGCATCTAAAGGGTTAGAAATAATAATAACAATTGAATTTGGTGCAAATTCTTTTACTCCTTCAGCAACGCTTTTCATAATTTTAGCATTTGTAGTTAAAAGATCATCACGACTCATTCCAGGTTTTCTTGGCAAACCGGCAGTAATAATTACTAAATCTGAATCTTCAATATCTTGGTAGCTATTCGTACCTTTTAATTCAACATCAAATCCATCTACGCGCGATGCTTCAGCTATATCGAGAGTTTTTCCTTGAGGTAAATCTTCAACTATATCAAAAAGAACAACATCGGCTAATTCTTTTTGAGCAGCTAGTTGAGCTAACACACCACCAATTTGTCCACCACCAATAAGAGCAATTTTTTTTCTAGACATTTTTCCTCCGAAAACGTTTTACAATTCTTATTAAAAATATAAGGAATTTGTTTTAATATTCATGCTGTCAGATGCATATTTAAATTAGGAAGTTGTTTATAAGCATAAACTACTTCCTAATTTATAAACATGAAAAGTTATTTCTTTTTATCACCGGCTTAAGATGAGGACAACTTCAGTTCCTTCAGTGCTAAAATTATATTGAATATCATCAAGAAAAGATTTCATAATATGAATACCTCTGCCGCTGTCTTTCAATATATTTTCAGGTTTTGTTGGGTCTGGAACTTTGTCCAAAACAAATCCTTTGCCTTCATCTTTAATGGAGACTTTAAATAAAGAGTCTTCAATTGTAATTACAATTGTAACTTTCTTAGAATGATCATTTTTATTACCATGATGAAAAGCGTTGGAAGCCGCTTCAGAAAAGGCTAATGCAAGGTTGTTAATTTTTTCATCATTTATATTATTTGCTACTGCAACATTCACAACGTATTCTTCCAATTCCGGCAATAAAGCTGGATCGCTTTTTATCACTTTTCGTAAAACTTTACTAGACAATATTCTACCCGAGTTTTATTAAGGATTAAAAAAATATAATTACTCTTGAAGCAAATCAAGTAAATAATTATAGATTCCATTTAATATTTAAATTTAGATTTGCAATTTCTCGCTTGTTCCCATCTTGTGTATTTATGAATTCATACCACCCATATAAATAAATTGTAAAACTATAATCGAATAAAAAAGAAATTTCTGCAAGAGGACCGGCACTGCTGTATTCTGTATCTTTTATTTTTTCGGTTCCTTCTTTATAGTTAAAAGTAGAAAGACTAAACTTTCTAATACCTACACCAAATTTCCAGTTATCAAAAAAATAAATTATTTTTGGCTCGATATAAATTTCTTCTAAAAATCTTATCGGCTTTCCAGTAAAGTTTGTCCAATTAAATTCACCTTGTTCGGAAAATTTTATGTATCCGTTAAAGTCAAATGCGATTTTATTTGATAATGAAATTTGAGTTGAATCAACAAGGTAAAATTGTCTGAATGAAAAACTTCTTGAATTGGGATTGATATCAACAAAATCATATGAAGTATAATTTGCCGAAACCTCCGCAGAATTATATGACCGAATAGTTTTAGTTCTATAACTTCCGCCGGATGAAAGCTTGAGAAATCGCTGCATATTATTATTGGAACTTCTTTCTGAAAAAAGATACACAATGTGTTGCAAACTCAATTCACTATTAACAAACCATTTAAATACCGGAGTTAATTGATTGGAATACATAATTCGAAATAGACTTAAGAGTTCATCTCTGTCATCAAAATTTTCTTCGCTTTGTGTATCGTATTTTAATTTGCGATGAAAAAGACTTAGAGTTAGATCACTTTTATCAGTAAGAAAAATTTGTGAAGTAAGAGAAATTGTTGTTAATAGGGATTGATTATTCTTTTGGTTTTCAAGCCTTTCTCGTTCTTCATAAAAAATTCTATTGGTTCCTTCAATAAATTTTGGTTTATGCGTTTCTTCACGTTCGGCAACTGAAAGCCGGAGCAAACTTCTAAACCAACTTGTTTTATATTCAACAGCTGATGATAGATCTATTTTAAATTCTTCCACAATAGCATCATAAGAGGAAGAATTAATATTGCTCAATGAAATATATCTTGTGTTACGATCAATATTGCGCCAAGTTGCCATACCGGTTATATCTAATGTCAAATCAGAATTTTGCGGATTAAATATTAATCGGTCACTTATGAAATAATTTGATTCTATTCTGCTTTGAATATTATTTTTTACATTAAACTCACCGGAAGTGATGGAATCACTTGGAATATAAAAGTCTTTGCGAAAGTCAGAATAACCCGTGCTTACTAGATTATTAATTGAATTTTCTAATTCACTAAGCAGATTAAAATTAAAAAGTCTTTGAAGATTTCTGCGTGGCAAAATATCTTCATTTTCAAATTTACCTGAAGAAGAAAAAATAAGATCACTATAAATTAAATTATCTAATACACCTTCAATTCCATAAATATTTCCATTATCCGATTCATCAACTTGTTTATTTGTTGAATAGCCGAAGTAAGGAATAATTTTTAATTTGTCATCAAGATTTAGTTTTGAAAAAATGGACGCGTTTATATTTGTCGATTTATTAATGTCAATTTTCCGGTCATCTGAATAAATATTGTTTTTTACAAAAGTACCCAGACTTAAATTTTTAGCTAAATTATATTCTGCTAAAAAACTAAAGTGAGATTCATCCTTGATATTATTGGTTGTTCCGCGGTTTATCGTAGAAAGAAATGTTGTTTCAATTCCCGCAAATATTTTTTCTGAATTAATATGATATTGAAGAGCGCCTATGTAATTGTAGGTATTTAGCTGTTTGTTGAAATCGGAATGAATAAAATTATTCTGATAATTTGATTGAAGAAAACTTAGACTATCCCTAATTACTTGAGAATTTATTTGTGTGAAAAACAATATTGATATGAAAAGTAGTCTCAGTAATCTCATATTATTTTATTTTAAATCTATGTGTTTTAGTTTTGGAAAGCTGATTATGTTTTGGTGAATAATCAGTTTCACCGGCTACTACATAACATTCATAAGTTATTCCGCTTATCATTCTATAATTATCTAAAGGAATTTTTACAATTTCAAACTCTGATTCAGGATAGTAGAATATAGTTTCATCAACATTGGAAATTGGATTTTCGGAAGTAATTCTTATTTGATGCTGCAAATTATATGAACTAGTTTTATAGATTATTGTATCGTTAATTCCTATTTCTGCTTCATCTGGTGGATAAATTATCTCTGGTTTATCTATACAAAAATTTGAAAAGGGAATTGATGGACTTCCTTCTAACCCTCCGTCATCAAATAAAATAATAGAATAATAATAATTTTTGCCGATCACAAAATCATCAACATCAAAAAAAGTATATCCGTTTATTTTACCTATAAGCTCATTTTCTGTGTATTCAAAATTTCCCGTTTCATTTCTATAAATTTTTGAAAAGGCAATATCTATTTCTCTAAAAGTCCAATCAATATAAATAAACAAAGAATCAAAATTATTTGATACCGATTTAAAAATTGATGGAGCATTGGGTCTGTATATATTTTCTGCATTTGTACTTACAATGTTTGAAAATTCTCCAAAATCACCATCCAAAAATTTAGCTACAGCAAAGAAGTATTTAGTATCATAATCACCAACTTCAATATCAACAAATCGATCGCGTGTAACTTTTAGAAAATTATTTTTCACTAAAGAGTCCTCATCTTCAACTTTATATAAATAATAAAATCCATCATAATCAGCATCGTTCCAGGAAAGACCAATTTGTTTATCATATGCATAATCAATTTTCAAATCAGAGACCGGCAATTTGCTCGAATCTGAATCGACAATTAATTCTTTTCTTTCGCAGCTCAAGAAAAACAATAAAAGAGAGAAACTAAATACTAAAAGTATCGCCTTTCTCCGGAATTGTAACATTTCCAAATCCTATTGAATTAAGTTTTGTTTTAAATAGTTTTTGTTGTTCCTCTTCACCATGAACAAGAAAAATATTTTGCATTCTACTTCTATCAAATTGATTAAGGTAATTTGATAACTCGTTAGAATCAGCATGAGCACTGAAGAAATCCAGTCTTATAACTTCTGCATTAACTTTAAACTCATCACCAAAAATTCTAACCGGATCAACTCCATCAATTAATTTACGACCTAAAGTATGCGCTGCAGAGTAACCAACCATCAAAATAATATTATTTCCATTCTCGATATTATTTGCAAGATGATGAAGAATTCTTCCGGCTTCACACATTCCCGAACTTGAAATAATCATTAAAGGTCCGTCGTAATTATTTAATTCCTTTGAGTCTTCAACATCAGTTATGTAATTAAGTTTATTAAATCCAAACGGATCCTTGTCTCTAACAAGAAATTCAGCAGTTCCGTTATCAAAACATTCTGCATGCAATCTGAATATTGCCGTAGCATTTGTGCTTAAAGGACTATCAACATAAATTGGAATTCGCTCAGCTTTATTTTGATCAAAAATTCTATTTAAAGTAAAAACAATTTCTTGCGTTCTTCCAACACTAAAAGCTGGTACTATTATTTTAGATTTTTTTTCAAAAGCAGAATTTAAAATAGAAGCAAGCTTATCTTCAGCATTCCCAATATCTTCATGAAGTCTACCGCCGTAAGTGCTTTCACAGATTAGGTAATCAACATCAGGTAATTTTTCAGGATCTTTCAAAATTGGTAAATTTGGTCTTCCTAAATCTCCGGTAAATCCTAAATTAATTATTTTGCCAGATTCATTTATTCTAATAAATGTAGCTGCGGATCCAAGAATATGTCCGGCATCAAAAAAAGTAATTCTTATATTTGGTGAAATATCAAATTCATGATGATAATTAACTCCGACAAATCTTTTTAAAGCTTCGTTTGCATCTTTCTCTATATAAAGAGGTTCAAATAAATTCTTTCCTTGACGCTTCCTTTTTTTGTTTACATATTCAACATCTTTTTCCTGAATATGTGCGCTGTCTCTAAGCAGCAAAGATGCTAAATCCCTTGTAGCAAAAGTAGAATATACGTTTCCTTTAAAACCATTTTTTACTAGAGTAGGTAAATTACCAACATGATCGATATGAGCGTGTGAAAGAATAACAAAATCAATTTCGGCAGGATCAAATTCATCAAAATTTTTATTGATTTCATAAGCTTCTTTTCGTTTTCCTTGATATAACCCGCAGTCTAGCAGGAATGTTTCATTCTCGGTTTTTATTAAGTGCATTGAACCAGTTACAGTTTTTGCAGCGCCAACAAATTTGATTTCCATAATGTCTATAAGTTTTATGATTGTGAAGTATTAAATTTATTAAAGATTTGAGATAGTTTCTTAATAAAGATTTGAATGGGAAAAGAATGGTGGTTTAATTTTACTGCTTAATAATCCTATAATTTTTGTATCCAAAATAAATTTCTTTTGCCGCTGTTCTTAAAACTGTTGCAATTGGAACAGCCAACAACATTCCAAGGATTCCTAAAATTTTACTGCCTACAAGAATTAATAAAATAATTACAAGCGGGTGAATGTCAGTAGATTTAGAAAAAATATTAGGTTGAATAAATCCGTTATCGAATGTATAAACAATAACAAACATAATCAAAATACTTGGCAGCATAGAAAGATCGCCAAATTGTATTATTGCAATTATAATTGCCGGAAGTCCACCAATTACAGGGCCAAAATATGGTATGAGGTGACCAACACCCGCAATAAATCCTATTGTAACAGAATTATCAATTCCTAAAATTGTTAAGCCAACAGCAGAAAGAAAGCCTACAATAAATGCGTCAAAAATCCAGCCTCTTACAAATCTTCCGAGTTGAACTCCAATTTTTCTTAATACAGAATAAGAAACTTCAAAATATTTATTAGGCATAACATTAATTATTCCCTTTAATATTCCTGTTTTATCTTTTAGTAAAAAGAATGTTAAAAAGGGAACAATAACTAAAATTGCTAAAATTGAAAAAAGACTAAAAACTATTTGACTTACATTATCAAAAGAACCAACAATTAATTCCGATAAATAAACCGAAAGCTTATTTGTAGTTTCTTCAATATTTATAAATGGAAAGTAGCTTTCGAGCTGCACTAATGCGGATGAAATAAATGTATTAACATTATCTTGAGTTAGGTTTTTACTTATTGCATTAAATTGCGTGACAATTTTGGGAACAAGAACTGAAAATCCAATACTCAAAATAAATATGCTTAAAATGAAAACTGCCAGGATAGAAAAGACTCTGTTAACACCCTTTTTTTGTAAGTATGAAACAATCGGATCAAAAATAAAAGCAATAAGAATTGCAATTGTGAGCATCAAAATTATATCTAAAATAATAAAAGAAAGATATAGCATTAGAGCAGTAATTACCGCAGCAATAGTAACTTTTATACCTTTTTTCAATAATTCTTCGCTCAAAGTTTTCTCAATTAATTGATTAAATTTGATATTCAATTTACAATTTTATACGGGAAGTGAAAACTGTTTAAGAATTATTATCAATACAAAAACCTAATTTCCAACCAATATTTTTTGGTCTGAATTACATATTAATTATTTATCAAATAGATTCAGTTTTTTAATTTACTTCTAATTATTTACGAAAATTTAAATGAATTATAAAAAACCTTGACAATAATTAAAAAATGTATCTTCTTTCTTTTAGAAATTTCCAGTTGCTTCGTTGGAGATTATAACTAGAATTTGATAGTAAATTTCTCTTCAAAATAAACTTCAAAAATTCTCCCCGAAGTAATCCACAAAGAAAAAACTTTTACATGAGGGGAAAATGAAACAAAAAGTAAAATTTGTTTTTCTACTCTCTATTATTTTATGTCTTCTTTTTCTAATTGATTCTCAATTTACTAAAACTACTCTTACGCATAAAGATTTTATTCAATGGAGAATAGAAAAGAAAAAAAATCAAATGCCCAATTATGGTTTTCCGGATAAAGCTATGAAAATGGATTATGAAAAAAGAGCATATCCATTAGGCTTTATTCCAACAAATTGGAGAAGTGAAGCACTAAATCATATTAAAAAAAATAACATTCTAAGCAAAACTGAAGCTGAAAATTTTGTGTGGGAACAAGTAGGACCTGGAAATATTCCTGGAAGAACACGCTCAATTTTAATTGACCCACAGAATCCCGATATAATTTATTCCGGTTCGGTAAGCGGGGGAGTTTGGAAAACAACAGATGGCGGACTTTCATGGTTTGCATTAAAAGACAATATGGAAAATCTTGCAATTAGCACAATGGTTCTGGATCCTAATAACAGTCAGATTATTTATGCCGGAACCGGAGAAGGCTATTTTAATACTGATCAAGTTAGAGGTGAAGGAATATTTAAAACAATAAACGGAGGAGTTACATGGAGCAGACTTTCATCAACATTTAATGAAAAATTTTATTACATAAACAAATTAGTAATCGATAAAACTACTAATATTTTATGGGCTGCAACAAGAAAAGGATTATACTTTTCAAGAAATGGAGGAATTGATTTCTCAGCCAAATTAGAAGGTCAAAGCGGAGGTGATGTTCATTGTATGGATGTTGAAATTGCTTATACAAATCCAACATCAATATATGTATCATTTGGGCAATTGAATGAATCTGTAATCTATAAAAGTAATAATTCCGGTGACAGTTTTTCCTTAAACTATAATAAACAAAACCATGGGCGGATTGAAATAGCGGTTTGTGAAAATCAGCCAAATTATGTTTATGCTTCTTTCTGCAACTTGGAAACAATGGGTGTTGGTCATATGGCGCATACTACAAATGGAGGCACCAATTGGACTTCAATTAAAGTTCCCGGACCAACCTTTTCCGGTTCAGACAATTATGCCGGAACGCAAGCTTGGTACGATAATATATTAATGACTGATCCGGATAATCCAAATATAATTTATGCCGGAGGAATAGATTTTTGGAAATCAACTGATGCCGGAAATAGTTGGTTACAGAAAACAAACTGGTATGAAACTCCGGAATATGAATTTGCGCACGCAGATCATCACGCAATTATTACTCACCCAACTAATCCAAATATTTTATTTCTAGGAACAGACGGAGGAATTTTTAAATCAACAGATAAGGGTGAGACTTGGAATGATCTTCACAATGGACTTTTTACTACTCAATTTTATTATGGTGCTGTTGATCCAATTGAAAATAAATTTTATGGCGGCACACAGGATAATGGAACAATAAAAACCGATGGATCAAACGATTGGTACGAAATTCTGAGTGGTGATGGCGGAGTTACTGAAGTCGATTTTGAAAATCCGAATACTGTTTATATGGAATATGTTCATCTATGTATTTTTAAATCGATTGATGGTGGAAAAACTTTTAGCAAAGCAATGAACGGCATCCCAAATGAAGGTAATTCTTTTAGCGGTGCTCTTGATAGATCACTTTTTATTGCTCCGTTTTCAATGGACCCGAATAATTCAAAAACTTTAATTGCTGGAACATACAGAATTTATAAGACCACAAACGGGGCTGCAAATTGGAGTTTGATAAGTGGCGATTTAACAGGAGATGGAACCGGCGAAAATGGCGCTTATATTTCAGCATTAACAATTGCTAATGGAAATTCTAATGTTATTTATGCCGGTTGTTCAAACGGAAAAATTAATGTAACTACAAATGGTGGTTCAAGTTGGAATTTGAGAAACTCAAATTTACCAAATGCCTTCTGCTCTAGAATTGCCTCTTATCCTAATGACCCTGCTTCGGCTGTTGCCGTTTTTTCCGGGTTTCTGGAAAATCAAAAAGTCTACAGAACTACAAATTATGGAGTAAGTTGGACTAACATTTCAACTAATCTTCCTAACATTCCAATAAATTGTGTTTTTATTGATCCTTACGAATCACTAAATATTTTTATCGGAACAGATCTAGGAGTCTTTTACACTTCAAACGGTGGTTCAAATTGGACTCTTGAAACTAATCTCCCTAATGTTAGAACTGATGATTTGGATTTTAGAATTTATGACAATAAATTATTCGCAGCAACACATGGAAGAAGCATGTTTGCCGCTAAAATCTCGGAAAGCGGTTCTGCTTTAGCTTCAACTAATGTTGACAAACTGGATTTAGCGTTAAAACCAAATCAATCTGTTTCTACAAATTTTTTGCTTTCAAATAACGGAACAAAAAACCTTTCTTTTACAATTGATGTTGAGGGGGGATTTGAAAACAATAGTTGGGAAAAACTAAGTCTAGCTAAAGCAAATAAAAGCCCTAAGAAAATTATTAGCACTCCTAATTCAAATATCCAAAAAAATATTCCACCGCAAATATTAGGAAATGATTTACTAATACTTGACGACGGCAACCCAGTTCCGGATGCATTTATTGGTTATAACTACGGAATGGATTTTGGCTGGGCAAATAAATTCAATTTGACAGATAATGGATTTGATTTGGAAGGATTTAGAGCCTATATAAGAACAGAGGATGCTTTTTCAAACACAATTCATGCTGCGGTTTTAGATGGTGACTTAGATTTGATCACAGAAGAATATTTTTATTTTGATCTTTCTGAAAACGGCAAATGGTTTGACGGAAAGTTTACAAATTCAATGCATTTCAATAAGGGGCAGTCGTTTTATATTTTTCTCGAAACTTATTATAGTTGGATCGATTTCCCGGCAGGTTTAGATTATTTTGCGCAGATTTCTTCAAATAGTTTTTATAAAGATTATTCGAATAATACGCTTATCAATTTAGTTGATGTTTCTGGTTACGAAAATGCGGCTTTTTTGATTAGAGCTGAAGGAACATTAACTCAAGAAACTAATCAAAATCCGGTTGCAGTAGCAAATATTTCTACAAACACAGCTTCAATTGGTGAATTAATAAATTTTGACGCTTCAGAATCCTACGATAATGATGGACAAATAACAAATTATTCTTGGAATTTTGGTGATGGTGCAACGAGCGAAGATCAAATTACAGATCACTCTTATTCTCAAAAAGGTACATATACATTTTCTCTTAAAGTTACTGATGATAATGATTCCACTGATCAAACAACAGGACAAATTATTGTAAAGGATACAACTACTTATCTTTCTGTCCTTCCTCAGGAAGGAATTATTGAACCGGGAAATTCAATATCTATAAATGTCAAATTTAATTCTGCTGATTTGCCGGAAGGTAATTACTCTGCAGCACTTTTAATATCGAGTAATGGTGGTGTAATAAATATTCCGGTAAATATTCTTGTCAGTTCAACTGTTGATATGAAGGAACAAAAAGCGATTCCGAGCGATTTTGTGTTGTATCAAAATTATCCAAATCCGTTTAATCCCAGTACAGTTATAAAATTTTCAATTCCTAAAACAACTTTCATAAAATTAGAAATATTCGATATATCGGGGAAAAAAGTTAGTTCAATAGTCAATTCGAGATTTTCCGAAGGAGTTCATAATGTAATTTTTGACGGAAGTAGATTTGCAAGCGGCGTTTATATTTATCGTATTACTGCTGATAAATTTGTTGATTCGAAGAAGTTTATTCTGATCAAATAAACATTATAATTCATTTGATGGAGAAGTCATGAGAATATTTCAAGAAATGATTTTTCTAGCTACATTAAAGCTTTTTCAAGCTTTATTCCTATGCCTCAGTATTTTATCGCACTCATTAAATTGTCAAAATCAAATTGCAAAATTAAAACCAAGCGATGGGGGAGCAGAAAATTTCTTTGGCAATGCTGTATCTATAAACGGCAAAACTGTAATTGTTGGGGCTCATTTTGAAGATACAAATGGATGGGGAGCGGGGGCTGCATATATTTTTCGGAATATTGGGAATGAATGGAAAGAAGAACAAAAAATTATTGGAAGTGAAATTGATGAAATGGATTTTTTTGGAACGTGTGTTGACGTATCAGGAGATTTGGCTGTAGTAGGAGCACCAAATGATAGAGGAACAGGAACTGTATATGTTTATCGAAGAATTAATTCTAATTGGATTGAAGAGAAAATTCTTCAAGCTAGCGATGGTTATAATGGCGAACTTTTTGGAAATGCGGTTGCAGTAAATTCTTATTCAAATATGATTGTTGTCGGAGCGCCAATGGATAATCTGCAAGTTGGCTCTGCTTATATTTTTATTTATAATGGCAGTGATTGGATTGAAGTACAAAATATTTGTGCAAACGATTGTGTTGCTGGAGATAAATTTGGTTTTTCAATTTCAATTTCCGAAGATGGAAAAGTAATTTTAGTTGGCGATGTTGGAGCTAATTCTTCAGGTCGCGCTCATGCTTTTATTCAAGACGGGGAAATTTGGGTGCGAGTCTCAAAATTAACTCCAAACCACGGGACTTTTGCAGATGCGTTTGGAGCCTCGGTTTCTATTTCTAAAGATATTGTAGTAGTTGGTTCACGATATGATGATGTTGATTTTCTAGACTCCGGTTCAAGTCATATTTATATTAGACAAGGAAATAATTGGGTTTGGAAAACAAAAATTTGTGCTTATGACAGGCATGAAAATCAAAGATTTGGATATACTTGTATTGAAAATGGATTAATTCTTGTAGGTGCTACTCATGATAACCAAAATGGACTTGAATCTGGTGCGGCTTACATTTTTAAACAAAAAAATGATGAATGGATTCAAGCTGCTAAAATAATACCTGAAGATGGTTTTGCAGAGGACTGGTTTGGGTCAGCCGTGAAAATAAGTGAAAATCTTGCTGTTATATCTTCTCCTTATGACAATGATAATGGAATTAATTCGGGGTCAGTTTATTTATTTGATTTATCTGATTTGACCGAAGTTGAACAAGAATTCAATTCAGAAACGAATGCTTACTCTCTTTCTCAAAATTTCCCAAATCCATTTAATCCATCAACAAAAATTAAATATTCAATTCCAAAAAATGAGTTTGTTCGGCTGGTTGTTTTTGACCTTCTAGGGAATGAAATTACAAGGCTCGTAAATGAACAGAAATCTGCTGGAAATTATGAAGTAGAATTTATAACAAAAAATATTAAGCCAAATTTATCTTCAGGTGTTTACTACTTTAGTTTTGAAGCTGGTAATTATCGACAAACTAATAAGTTTATTTACATTAAGTAGGGAAGAAAATACTGTTTTACAAGAAGTTTCAGTGATAATTCTAAAAGCTTGTTTATAAACTGTCTTTTAATTCTGTTATATTTGAAAAGCAAATAAATTACAGGAAATAAGAGGATTTAATATGGCAGAATTAGAATTAATCAAATCAATTAAAGAAAAAGCGGCATCTAAAAAAAGAACAATTGTATTACCAGAATCTCACGATGAAAGAGTTTTGAGAGCCGCTGAAATTTTGACAAAAGAAAAAATTGCTCAAGTTATCACAATTGGAAATGAAGAGAAAGTTAGAGAAAGCGCAAAAAATTTAGGTGTTGATTTAACCGGTGTAAGAATTATCGATCCGGAAAAGTCTGATAAATTAAGTGATTTCTCAAATATATTTTTCAATATGAGAAAGCACAAAGGCGTTACAATTGAACAAGCTAGGGATACTGTTAAGAGAGATCTTTTCTTTGGCGCTATGATGGTTAAAGAAGCAATGGCCGATGGTTTTGTTGCCGGTTCAACTGCTTCTACCGGAGATGTTTTAAGAGCTGCAATTCAATGTGTTGGAATGCCCGAAGGTATTTCAATTATTTCTTCTTTTTTCTTGATGATATTCCCTGAAAAAGTTTACAGCTTTGGTGATTGCGCTGTTGTTCCAAATCCGGATGCTGCTCAATTAGCCGATATTGCTATTTCTACCGCTGTTAATCATCAAAAATTAACCGGAGAAGAACCTTACGTTGCAATGCTTTCTTTTTCAACTAAAGGCAGTGCGAAACATGAATTAGTTGATAAAGTTCTTGAAGCAACTAGAATTATAAAAGAGAAAAGACCGGATATTAAAGTTGATGGCGAACTTCAATTTGATGCAGCTATTGTTGATACAATCGGTAAGAAAAAAGCTCCTGACAGTGAAGTTGCCGGAAGAGCTAATGTTTTAATTTTCCCCGATTTACAAGCTGGAAATATCGGTTATAAAATTGCTCAGAGATTAGGTAAAGCTGAAGCTGTTGGTCCGGTTGTTCAAGGATTAAAAAAACCTTTATTCGATTTAAGCCGCGGTTGCAGTGTTGACGATATCGTAAACACATCAGCAATTGCAGCATTGATGGCATAACATGTTTATCAAATTAGGTCTTACAAAAAATTAGTCCACTCTATTTGAAAATGATGATCAACAATTAATTTTGTTGGTCATCATTCTTATTTTTTTTGTCGTTGTGTTTAATTGTTGATGCCAATTTTTGTGGTTACTATTTTAATTAACTCCTCCAAATGATTTATTTTGTTTGAAAATTTTACAAAAACAGTCCCAATATTTATACTGAGTTTTTCCTTATATCTATTCAAAATTATCTTGTCCTAATTCTTAAGAGCTATTCGTTTATAATTTTTAAAATAGTATGAATCGTTTTAGTTTTACACACTTTATTATTTTAGACTCATGATAGTCCACTTTTCATAAAATATGTTTACTGTGCATTAATAGCGGCATTGACATAAACAAACTATAAAAGAGAAAAGATTGTATTGAATCCATTAATAAACCTTTAAACCGAGAAAAATTGATTAAGGAGGTAATTAATAAACTATAATAGCGAGAAAAATTGTTTGGAGAGGCAATTAATAAACTATAATTGCGAGAAAAATTGTTTGGACAAGCAATTTATAAACTATAATTGCTTGAAAAATATATTAGGCGACTAATTAATAAACTATAATCCCTCTTCATTTTTACAGAAAAATTTTATTGGTAATTAATAAACTGTGTTGGAAAATCAAAACTTGCTTCTCTAACTGCTTTTATAACTTCTTGTAAATTATCAATTTTTGCACCTTGAACTCTAATTTTTTCATCCATAATCTGAGCATTAACTTTCAGTTTTAATTCTTTTATTAAGCTAGTGATTTTCTTAGCGTTCTCTTTTGAAATTCCACTTTGTAAATCGATTTTTTGTTTTAATCTTCCACCTGAAGCAGGTTCAGGTTCATTCATCTTAAGCGATTTTATTGACAAACCACGCTTTATAAATTTTGTTTGAATAATATCAATAGACTGTTTTAATGAATAATCGTCTTTTGTGTTGATGTTTATTATTTTGTCTTTTTTGTTTAGCTCTAATTCTGTGTTTGAATCTTTAAGATCATAACGCTGTTGAATTTCTTTTTTTGCCTGGTTTAATGCGTTATCTACTTCTTGGAAATCTATTTCTGAAACAATATCAAACGATGCATTTTTAGCCATGTTATCTCCATTTATTTTCTATTTCAAAATATATATAAATTAGAATTGAGAATTACCGCTCTAATAATTAGTTATTCATCAAAAAAGAATTTTACAATTGTTTCAGTAGAATTGATATCCGAGCTTTTATACCATCCATGACTTCCATTAAACACCGAATAAAGAACTACAGAAACGTTATTACCACAATCCAAATAAGTATCCTTTAAAACTGTAATTGCCGGATCCCCTTTATCGGGAAGGCTTTCAGTAATTGGTTCAATATTGCAGCCATTTTTATTTGCCCAAAACTTTGAACTTTCTTTTGCGGACAAATAAGAAAAATTTCCGGATGGAATTCCATTGTACAAAACTGATTGATCGTTTGTCCCTTGAATCATCAATACAGAAGTATTATTAGTGGGGAAGCATCCGTCAGAAAGTTGATTTGAAACTGCTCCGCAGACTACAGCAGTTTTAGAAAATTTGTCCGAAAGTTTGCATGCTAAATTATTAGCAAAAAATCCGCCTTGCGAATATCCGGCGGCAAATATTCTGTTTTTATCAATGTTATAGTTTTGTGAAATTTTATCAATCAAGTATTCTATAAATCCAATGTCATCAATTCCTAATCTGCTTGCAATATTACAATTACATCCTTCATTCCAATTTGAAACAGCCGCATCAGGATAGCATACAATAAAATTTCTTTCCTTTGCATGATCATCAAAAGCAGTTAATATTCTCATTCCTGCACCATCACCGCCGGAACCGTGAAATGCAAATACTAACGGAATTGGATTATTCTGATTATAAGTTTGCGGTATGAATATTTCATATGTTCTTTTGCTAAAATCATTATAATCAATTTCTTCTTCAACGGGATCTGTAGGATCATCTTTGCACGATAAAACTAAAAGTAAAATTAAAGCGACGGAAATAAATATAAAAAATTTCATAATCATCCAATTGTTAATTAACCTGTTTCAAATACACAAAAAAAGATGAACTAATTCAACTACCAAAAAAAGTATTAAATGCTAAGGATTTTATTTATAATTTAATAATAGAATTGAAAGCAAAAAAAATCCCGAAATCATTTTATAGTTTTCGGGATTTTGTAAAAATGGAATTTGCTTTAGATATTTACTTAAATGCCTTCTTAACTAAATCTTCCTGCATTTGATTAAAGATTTTTGCTGAACCCGGTGAAGGGCTTGGACTTTCAGGTTTCCCTACATAATTAATTTTTTGTCCCTTAGCTAAATCATTTAACAGTCTTGGGAATAGGAAATTCCAAGCCCCCATATTTTGCGGCTCTTCCTGAACCCAATTTACTTTTTTTGCAGATGGATAAGATTTTAGAATTTCTTTAATCTCTTGGCTTGGATAAGGATAATACTGCTCAACTCTAACAATTGCAGTGTCTTTTATTTCATTAATCTCTTTATACTTTAAAAGTTCGTAATAAACTTTCCCGCTAGTTAAAGCAACTTTTGTAATTGCTGATTTATCCTCAATTGAGTCATCGTCAATAACTTTCATAAATTTGCCCGATGTAAATTCAGATGATAAAGAACGGGCTGCTGGCAATCTTAAAAGACTTTTCGGAGTCATTACTATTAAAGGTTTATCAACACGATTTAATATTTGTCTTCTTAATAAATGGAAATACTGCGCCGGAGTAGTTGGATTTGTAACAAACATATTATCTTCGGCACAGAGAATTAAAAATCTTTCTAATCTAGCTGAACTATGCTCTGGTCCTTGTCCTTCTTGACCGTGAGGCAATAACATTACTAAATTATTTGGCAGATTCCATTTTGTTTTTGAAGCGGCAATAAAATTATCAATTATAATTTGAGCACCGTTGGCAAAATCTCCAAATTGTGCTTCCCACATAACTAATGTTAAAGGGTCAGAAACAGAGTAACCAAATTCAAATCCTAATACAGCAGCCTCAGAAAGGAGACTGTCAAGTGCTTCAATGTTTGCTTGTTTTTTATCAATAAAATTGTGAGGAAGAAACTCATCACCAGTATTTATATCTGTAAAAACTAAATGTCTTTGACTGAAAGTACCGCGAGCTGAATCTTGTCCGCTTAATCTAACCGGAGTTCCTTCAAGCAATAAGCTTCCAAAAGCTAAAGCTTCTCCAAAAGCCCAGTCAATTCTGGCGTTGCCTGTCAAAAATTCTTTTCTTTTTTCTATATGTTTTTTGAGTTTTGGATTTAATGTAAAATTATCCGGGAATCTAGTAATTCCTTTAACAACTTTGGATAATTCATCAAATGTAGAACTAGTATTATCCGATGTATAAGCATTTGCCAGCTCTTCTTCTGATATTGCAAGCGGTCTATCCGGCTTGAATTCTAGAGATTTTTTCTTGGAATTTTTTAATGCTTTTTCTAAATGATTGTAAATATTGTTATCTAGTTTTTCAATTTCTTTTTCTGAAAGAACTTTTTCATTAATTAGTTTATTCTGGTAAATCTGCTTAACTGAAGGATGTTCTTTAATTTTCTTGTATAAGAGGGGCTGAGTATAAACCGGATCATCACCCTCATTGTGTCCGTGTCTTCTGTAACCAAATAAATCTATTACAACATCCTTATTGAATTTTTGTCTGTATTCAAAGGCTAATCTTGTAACCCAAATAGAAGCTTCCGGATCGTCACCATTCACGTGGAAAATAGGAGCTTGCACCATTTTTGCCACGTCAGTAGCATACGGCGAAGATCTTGCATCCTCAGGTGATGTTGTAAAACCAATTTGATTGTTTATTATCAAATGTATTGTTCCGCCGGTTCTGTAACCTTTTAATTGAGAAAGATTTAGAGTTTCAGTCACAACACCTTGCCCTGCAAAAGCTGCGTCACCATGAATTAGCAAAGGTATAATTTGATCGCGCGCAATATTTTTTGACCGAGTTTGTTTTGCTCTAACAATTCCTTCAACAACCGGATTAACCCATTCAAGATGACTTGGATTTGGAGCCACTGTTACTTTTATCTTTTTGTTATTGTAAGTCTCAAATTCACCGCTTGCGCCTAAATGATATTTAACATCACCGGTTCCTTGCGGAGTATCGGGGTTATATTGATCTTCAAATTCAGAAAACAACTTCTCATAAGTTTTGCCAATTAGGTTGGAAAGTATATTCAATCTTCCTCTATGCGCCATTCCTAAAATAACTTCATTAACTTCTGCATCAGCTGCTATTCCAAGCAGATAATCTAAAACGGGTATAACGGTTTCCGAACCCTCTAAAGAAAATCTTTTATGACCAATAAACTTAGTGTGAAGAAAATGTTCAAAGCCCTCTGCAACAACAAGTTTATCCATTATTCTTAATTTGTGTTCATCAGAAAATTTTGGTGAATTTTGTATAGGTTCCATTTTATCCTGAAGCCATGATTTTTCTTCGGGATTTTGAATATGCATATATTCTACACCAATCTTTTCACAATATGTATTTCTTAATAAATCAAGAATTTCTCTTAGAGTACCGCGTTCCATTCCTGCCAAAGTTCCCGTGAAAAAATGTCTGTCATAATCCCAAATTGTAAAACCATAAAATGACGGATCCAATTCTTCATGATATGAAGCTGCATTGGAAAGGGGATTTACATGCGAGATCAAATGTCCGCGTACTCTGTACATATTTATTAATTGTAAAAGTATAGCCTGTTTTCTAATGTCATCACGTTCTTCATATGCACCATATTTATTGATTGTGCTGTCAACTCCCCAATTGACGGGCTTTTGAGGAATTCTTAAATCAATAAATAATTGTTCGTAAAAATTATCTTTGCCTAAAAGTATTTCGTCCAGTTCTTTTAAGAATTGTCCTGATTCTGCCCCTTGAATAATTCTGTGGTCATAAGTAGAAGTAATATTCATAACTTTACCAACACCAAGATTTGCCAATGCCGACGGGCTCATTGCTTTAAACTCTGCCGGATAATCAATAGCACCAATTGCAATTATGCATCCTTGTCCGGTCATAAGTCTTGGAGTAGAAGAAATTGTACCAATTCCACCTGGATTTGTAAGAGTTAAAGTTGTTCCTTGAAAATCAGATGGTTCAATTTTTCCGGTTCGCGATCTCTGAATTAAATCATCATAAGCATCTGCAAATTGTTTGAAATTCATTTTACCGGCTTTTTTAATATTTGGAACAATTAAAGAACGGCTGCCATCTTTTCGTTCCACATCAACCGCTAATCCTAAGTTTATATAAGGCTTTTTAACAACATGCGGCTTCCCGTCCAATATAGCAAAGGAATTATTAATACCTTGATATTTTTTCATTGCTTGAATTATGGCATAAGCAACTATATGCGTAAAAGAAAGTTTTCTTCCGCCATTAATTCTTTTTAATTGAAGATTTACAATTCTTCTGTTTTCTTCTAACAATTTTACGGAAACAGTTCTAAGAGAAGTTGCAACCGGTATGGTTAAACTATTATCCATATTCTCAATAATTCTTGCTCCTACACCGGTAACAAGTTGAGGTTCGTCTTCTTCAGAAATATCGTAAGTTGGCGAAAGTGTAGTTCTTACAGATTTTGCTTCTTTGTCTTTTATTTTGGGAACCGCACTTTTGCCTGGTTTTTGAATTGATTCAGAATTTCCATTTCCCGTTAATTCTGAAAAATAACTTTGCCAGTAATCTGAAACTGAAGAATGATCTTCGAGGTATTTATCAAGTAAGTCTGCAACAAAACCGAAATTATATCCAAAATGATTAAAAAGTTCTTGATGGTATTTCTTTGATAGTTGTTCTTCCATTAGTTTTTGTTTTTAGTTTTAAAAAGAGAATTAGTCTTATTTGATTTTATAAAATATTTCTTAAATCAATAACAAACATATAAATAGCATACTAAAATAAAAAGGGAATTTGCGTATTTTAGCATAAGTTATTAAGATTTGTTATCATCAAGAAATAAGATAACATCTATTTTATATTTAACAATATTTATTACTGAAAAATTCACGGAGAAGAAATGAATAATTTTGTTTTTCACAATCCAACAAAAGTTTTATTTGGGAAAGGAACAATTCCGCAGATTGGCGAGGAAATCAAATTTCATAATGTTAAAAAAGTATTATTGCTTTATGGGATGAAATCAATATTTAAGACCGGAGTTTATAAAGAAGTTATGGAGTCCTTAAATAAACATGGAATTGAAGTCATTGAAAAAGGGGGAATTAAAGCAAATCCAATTTTATCATTTGTTCAAGATGCAATTGAAATAAGTAAAAATGGAAAAGTTGATGCAATTCTTGCAGTTGGCGGAGGAAGTGTGATTGATACGGCAAAAGCTGTAGCTGCCGGTGCTGTTTATGAAGTAGATATTTGGCAGGCTTTTGAAGGTAAAGTTCAACTTAATAAATCGCTTCCAATTTTTACTGTTCTTACACTTTCTGCAACTGCTTCGGAAGTAAACGGATTTGCGGTAATTACTAAAGAAGATGAAAATAAAAAATGGGCCTTTTCTGCGGGAATTGAATCTTACCCAAAAGTATCAATTATTGATCCTTCAATTCAGTCATCGCTTCCTAAAAATCAGACTGTAAATGGAGCTGTTGATACTATGTCTCATGTATTTGAACTTTATTTTGACGGAACAAAAAACACTGATTTGATGGATGAATTTGCTGAAGGAATAATTAGAACTGTAATGAAAAATGTAAGAATATTATTGAACGATTCTGAAAATTATGAAGCGCGAGCAGAGTTGTGCTGGTCAGCTTCAAATGCACTTAGCGGAACAATTGCTTCCGGTAGAAGATTTGGCGATTGGGCAACTCATACTTTAGAACACTCTATTTCTGCTTTTTATGATGTGGCTCACGGAGAAGGTTTGTCTGTTATGTTTCCAGCATGGATGACCTATGTATATAAAGAAAGTCCAAAAAAGTTTGCTCAATTTGCTGAGAGGATCTTTAATATTACTGAAGGTTCTGATGAAGAAAAAGCAAGATTGGCAATTAGTAAACTAGTAGAATTTTACAATGAAATTGGCGCTCCAACTTCATTAAAGGATTTTAATATTGGTGAAGACGATATTTCAAAATTATCTGAGAATGCCACTATTAAAGAACCGGTTGGGAATTTAAAGAAACTTTACAAAAACGATGTTTCTGAAATCTACAAAATTGCTTATGTGGCAGAGTATTAAGATCTTGTTTTAATTCCGTAATTATAAATTCTTATTTGCAAAATTCCTTTTAGCCAATAATCAATTACTGATTATTGGCTAGTTTTAAAAGTTACTTTCATTTGATAAAATTATTCCACATTAGAAATAATTTCCGGCGCCTACATTAATGTTATAAAGATATAAAAGTAATTTCTTATTCTTCCGCTTCAAGTTCTTTTAACATTCCAACCGCATTAAAATTGTTCGGATTTAGTTCAAGTGATTTTTTGTAATTAGTAATTGCTTGTTCTTTGTCACCACTTTTCATAAATGCTTCTGCCAAACTATCATAACAATTTGCAGAATTTGGATAAAACTCTACATTCATTTTAAAAATTATTATAGCTTCGTTAAATTTATTTTTGCCAACAAAAGAATAACCAAGTCCGTTAAATCTATTTTCTGAAACATAAAAATCTGCTGGATTTTCATTTTTGATTTTTCTGTATAATTCAACAGCTTCAGCAAATTGTCCCTCTTCTAAATAATCAATAGGTAATTTCTCGTCAGTTTTCATCATTCTGCAATTAATAGGCTCATTTAAGAATCTTCCAAGTTCATCGGAAAAATGATAAACAGCAGAAAAAACTTTTCCTTCAGAATCAAATTTGTATTGGAGATTTCCGGGTCTAAACTTTGTTACAAATTTCCCTTCACCTACATGGAATAGTTTTGCATTATCAAACTGATTTATTAATAAATTATTCTGCTCTTTTTTGACTTCAAAATAAGTATCAGAGCCTAGCGCAAAGCGCCCGCAATATTGATCTTGCAAATTATCATCAATTGGAATTACTTTGTATTCTTTAGGAAGATAGAGTTCCCAATCATAAATTTCAGCAATTCCGTTTGTAATTTCTCTAATTAAATTTGCTCCATTTTGACCGTTAGTAAAAACAACTGCACCATAACCATCAGTTAAATGAGATACAAAACCAGCAAAAAATCCTCTACTATCGCCAAGATGACCGAAATAATTTATTTCTCCATACATTTCTCTCATAAATACTCCAAGTCCATATTGCTTAGAGACATGCGGCGAAAGCATTTCTTCGGCAAGTTTGCGAGAGATAATTTTGTTTGATTTTCCCAGATGTGATTTCTGTAATTCAATAACATACTTTGCGTAATCAACAGTAGTTGTCCATAAGCCGCCAGCCGACATATTTGGGAAAAAATATCTTTTCTCCTTAAGAGCTATACCGTTTCCCAAATGTCCGGCACAAGCATTCTTTAGTAAATTTTTCGGTAGAGGTTGTTCAAATGTTGTGTTATTCATTCCAAGCGTTTTGAAAATTCTTTCTTTTGCAGTTTCGGGAAATGGTTTTCCGGCTTTATCAATAACAAGCTGTTGTAAAATAGAATAACCTGCATTAGAATACAGAAACTCACTTCCCGGAATTCTATCAATCACTACTGCTTTTGTTTGTGATGGACTTTCGCCGTTTAGTATCTGAAGATTTGTTGGAAAATTATCTGCTGAATATGCAATACCCGGACTAAACATTGCTCCGCCGCTGTGGTTCATTAAAAGAAGGGGAGTAACGGCTGCTTGTTTTGTAAATTCATTTTCCGGTATTTTCCATGAAATCAATTGTTTGTTAATATCCCCATTTAAATCAATTTTCCCTTCATCCGCTAAACTTAATACGATTAAAGCCGCAACACCTTTGCTTAATGAACCAACGTTAAATAGTGTTTCCTCTGTGACCGGATTCTGAATCTCGGAATCCATAACACCATATTGTTTACTCCATTCAATTTTAAAATCCTTAATTAGGGCCACACTCACGCCGGGAACTTTGTAATATTCCATTCTATCATACAGATTGTATGACTCTTCGCCCTCAATTAATACATTTGGCAGCAATCCGTTTTCCACTTTTGTTATTATAGAATCTAGAGGTTGGCTCTTATTGATTGTTTGGAATACAGTAATAAAGAGAATAAATAATACTGGAATCGATAATTTTTGTGAACTTATTTTAGTCATATCTATCTCCAAAATAAAGTTGAAGTAAAATTTAGACTCGTTAAAAGCTCATTTAGTTGTACTGTTTTACATATTTTGCTTTGACTTTAACCGGGATAACTTGTTATTAGCGTTCAAAATATTTTTTTACATTTAATGTTCTGTATTTAGATTGTTGTGAGTAGTTTCATAATATATATGAATCAAGATAAAACTAAAATCTTGTCTCTGTTTTCCTTATTTGTCAATTTTATATCCTACTTATTACAATTTGATTCGATAAAATGATGTGCTTGTGGTTACGAATAGCTCATTTTTATTCTTACCTCCCCAAGTCATTGAGTTTACGCGTTCATCGAGCTTGATTCGTTTAATTTCATTTCCGTCCTTATCTAAAATAAGTATTTCCCCTTCGGCTAAATACAAATTACTCTGACTGTCATACACATTGCTGTACTCACCTCGTTTTATAAATTCACTCATATTTGAAAGCATACCCTTGTCATCTACATGAAAACGGTAAGTGATTTTGGGGTATTCATGGGTCACATAAACAGGTTCGCTTTGGTTTGGCAAAACTCCCATAAGCTGAACCGAGCGCCCCAGATCAAAAGTGTTGGGAATGATGGTAACACCATCCGGTGCAATAAAGCTTGTTTCGGCCATTCGTGTGGTTACATCCTTAAAATTTTCTCTCCACCGATGAGTAGGGTGGATTACACGTTCCACATTATTCACCTCATTCGTTTTCACAAGCTTTAGTCTCTGCATGTCATCAACATGATCAGGATTTATGGCATAGGCCAGAACTGCCCAGCCCCCATTCCCCCAGCTACTATAATGGGGATTATTGTCCGGTAATGTCTCGATTGTTTTTGGCTGTTCATCATCTTCAAAGCCCGGTTGTGGATCGTAACGGCAGATTACAATCAAATTATCTTGGGTGTCAACTGCCAGCGAAAAAGGCTTGTATGGGTAATCTGCATAGATAGAAATTGTGTTGGATTCAGCAGACCAACGGTATACACGCTTCAGTCGGTTTTCACAGAAGTATACATTTCCATTACTATCAGAAACTGCCCCGCTAGCAAACTCATAACCAAAGCCTAATTTCTCAACAATACTATTAGGGTTTTTATTCATGTTAGATTTTTCATTTCCGGTTATTGTCACGCTGGCAAAATCTCCAGCATATACAATCAGGTTTTTGTCCATATCGAAAATGGTGCGTTCAGGTAAATGTAAAACCTGCGTCCAGCTGCGCATATTTCGAAATTCAATTCGGTGGCTGTTGGAAACTTTCACACCCCACGGTCGAGGCGTGTTCATACGAATCGTTCGGTACATCCAGAAATTAGCGAACATCAAGTCTTTGCAGTTAGCTATATTAATCGTCTGCGCGTTTTTACCTTCCATGCCTTCTTCTTCAAACTGAAAGGCATAGAAATTCCAGTTGGCAACATTATTAAGACGAGCTTCTTGACGCACATGGTGCTCAATTGACATGGCGTAAATTTTTCCCGGGGTGGAGGTGTTGCTGATATATAAACCTGCGCCTGCATAAGTGTTAGCCGTCCATATATCTTTGAGTATTCCCCCCCCATTGTTAGTAACCCAAAGGCTCCAGTACTGATTGTCCCAGGCCAGATCCATTCCCCTAGAATAAACCGGCTCTGACGGACTGCTGATATTTTGTTCTGGTCTTCTGCTGTAGGAAGGCTGTCCTGGCTTTGCCATAGTGCCATGTCCTCCGACAAATTTCACATCATTGATCATGGAATTCTCATTTGCCATCCACTTCAGTCCAACTGCTCGGTAATTATAGGCGCCAGTGTTAATACCAATTCCATTAATTATGTCTTCCCCTCCATCTGATGACTCCAGTAATGGAACGGGTGATCCGAACCCGCTAAAATTAACCTCACTTTCATCAAGCAATAATTGAGTGGCATAAGGGTGCAGACCGATTAATGCATTTCCTTTATTCAGTTTAAGTGTCTCAGTGATCCGGTACCAACCTGTTGGAAGATAAACATTTTTGTGTTTGGCAATCGCTTCTTTAATGGCCTGCGTGTCATCTGTTTTACCATCGCCCACAGCCCCAAAATCTTTGACATTAACCCATGTGTCCATATGAGGCAGATCCGGTATGACCTTATCCAATTTTTGGGGCACAAGGTCAACAGCTTCCATATCGATGACAGTTTTATAATCCGAATCATCAGACATATCATCCATAACCAAACCATGTATAAAATTTTTGATTCGGTATTTATTTCCTTTTCCGTTAATGATTGTTCTGCTGCGTGAGAAGTACACAGGAACATCTACATTATTACACATAATATTCAGTAAATTTATCTGATTGGTGACTTCGTTTTCAACCCCAGCTACTACACCTTTCTTTACATTTTCAAAAAGGCAGTCTTCCATAAATAATCTGTCCGAAACACCTTGTTGAAGCTCAACAGCTATAGGTGCATCCTTCACATGCATGGAAACAATTGTCATTCCGGTATTTCTGCTTAGGACAGCAGCCTTTCGCTGACCTTCAAAATATAGATCAATCATCATCATGGGCCAACCCGGAGATGTTCTGGAGGTGGAAATCCCGTATTCACCTCCATAGAATTTCAGATTCTCGATTTCATTTCCCAGATCATAAATCCCAGCATAGCCGTCACCTGTATAAAAGTTGCAATGGCTTACAAAACTGTGCTGTGCAAAATGAGTACGAAGCGCAATAGCTTTAGGATTCTCTTTTTCAATCCGGAAATTGATATTTGAGATTGCACTATAGAATGTCCCGGCACCAGCATCCTTTGGCGCATGGCCTTCTTCAACTAGATTGTCAGTGAACCAGAACATGTAGTTGTTTTCATCCTGATAACCTGCTGTGTTTTTCGCTAGTATAAATTCCGGACGATTTTCTCCATATCCAATAATGCGTATTGCTTTTGGAACATAAATGGTTTTACTTATAAGAAATTTTCCTTCAGGAATGAATAAAATTCCAAAGTTCTTTTCTTTTTTAAGTTTATTTATGGCAAACTGAAGTTCTTCAGATACATCGTGTTTTCCATCAGACTTTATGCTAAAGTTTTCAGAAGTGAAATAAAGAGCTTCCGGGTCATCAGGCATTTGTGTGTAGACGGATTGAGCTTTTATAGTTAGTGTGAAAATAAGAAGGGCAGCAAAGAATAATTTGATCTTTTTCATATGAAAGAATATAGGTAATTATTGTGCTAAATTCATATAAAGGAAATCATGTTTTTCATCTTTTCCGAATTATTAATTTGATATTAACCACAATGTATTATTGTACGTGGCTATTTGCAATCAAGCTTGCGATTACTTTGCTTAGCTAACTTTAGCAATTAATTACAGCCATTGCAATGCACAGTGTTTTATTCTTGATAAGCTCCTGATGAATACGTCAACTCATGACTGTGAGTATATATTTCAAAGACAATTCCAAATGGGTCTTCTGCATATACCATTTTATATGGTTTTTCATTTGGATAATATTCTCTTATTGGCATTCTCTGCTTACCACCAGCCTCAACTATTTTTTTGTAAGATTTTCGATATCTGGGTCTTGAACACAAAAGTGAAAAAGCCCTGTATTAAAAGGATTAAATTCAGGTGCTCCTTTTATTCCGTGAAGGAACGAAAAAAGCTCAATTCCAATTCCGTCAGAAGTTGACATATGAGCAATTTCAAATTCTTCCCAATTTTATCCAAAGACATCAATACACATTTGTCCAATTGCTGTGTCACTTTCCTTTTTTACGGTTGATGGTTTCATAATTAGATACCATCCCATAACTTTTTGATAAAAGTTTACCGCCTTATGAATATCAGGTACTTTTATTCCAATATGTGAAAATGATTTAGGATATTTTATTTCTTTCATATAATTGTCCTTTTAATTTTATATGCTGCGTTGTATTGTCGTTTTTAATGAATTAAAATTTTTTCTAAGTCTTGAATCATATTTTGCAGTATCTCTGTTTCGGAATTCGAATAAGTCTCTGCAAATGAATTTTTATTTCTTTTAGTATTTAAGGATCTGTCCGTTAATCCATCAATATTTCCATTAACTCTTCAAGTTCCATTGAAATTTTATCTCTATCTGATTTATTAGATAAATGATTAAAAGTCTTGCATTTTTTATTGCTCATCACTGAATCTATTCTTACTCAATACTTTTAATATATTTAATATCATACTCAACCTCTTTCAAGTAATTTTTCCAATGAAAACCTTTAAAATCAGGCCACCTGTTCTCAGGATGGGTCATCATCACATAAGGCATCAGTTGATATCTGGTTTCTGTAAGTTCAATTATTTTTCCCCAATGTTGAACTGCTTTGTGTGCGTGTTGTAATGCCGCTTCCTTGTTTTTTACATCTGCAGAAAACATATACGTTTTCAATTCAATACCTGCATGAATTTTTTCTGCAAAATAATACCCAAGATAGCACCAAGTTTTAAGATCCTCAATTTCTGATCGAAATGTAGGATCGTTACTCTGTTTTTCAAGGCTGTCAATTAGCATTAATGATTTATCGCAGTTGCTTTTAATCATTTCTGTGAGTTCAATGGGAGTTATAATTTCTTGGGCTATTTGGATATTCTCATGAACCATCGTAACATAGTCCGCGATATTCATGTAATTTTTATCCAACGTTTCATGATCCATTAACTCCTTTAGAGAAATAAACGGTGATCTTCCATCTTCAATATCAGGTTGCCAGGGTGCTAAAAAACCCTCGCTATATAATGTTAAATCCCAGGTGCCTTTGTAAAATGTGGCTATATTCAAGGGAACCTTTGACGCCAGTGAATATGCTTTTAAGAAAGCTAGAGCATTAATGTCTGGATATCTTTTTTCAATCTCACTGGCAAGGGTTATTTCTTTTTCATTTGAGTTAAAAAGCAATCTTCCCCATTGGTGATAAAACATCCACTGTTTTTCAAAAGCATATTTCCATGTTTTTTGAGGATGAGGTTCAATATGAGAATAATCTTTTGCAGGAATATAACCCTCTGAGCCGATAAAATATCCTTCAACATAATCGTTTTTATTAGTATTAATATGGTCTCTGATAAATTCAGCATCACCCCAACGAAGTAAAAAGAAATCTTCATTCCTTACCATCCAAGCGATAAAAAATTTCACGGGTTTTGGATCCCAAAATCCACTCATAATGTTACCATCGTCATTGGCATGAGTTAAAGAAAGGTTGGGTGTTGAATGTCCGTGCGACCAATTAAACTTAATCTCAACTATGGTTTTCTCTGGAAGATCGGCATAATCAATACCTTCTCTTATTAATTTTGGATCACCTGATAAAACTGCTCTGTGAATGAATTTTACTTTTCTGTCTGCATTTTTAATTCCCTCTATTATCGTTTCTTTAACCCATTCTTCACGTGCCTCCGGCGTCATTTTTTCATCGCCCCAATTTCCCATCCAGTCTGCCAGTGTTGTTCCAAATCCTGTCAGATCTTCATATTCATTTATCAATTGAGTTACCGATTCTCTGGTATATTTTTTTACTAATTCTGATCTATCAAAATATTCTTTTGCTCCATAATTTTCGGCAAATTCTGGTGATACTACTATATTCCAATTAACAAGATATGTTTCGAGTCCTCTTTCTTTTGCCATCTTAAATATGGTTTTGAAAAAGTGTTGCCATTCAGCGAGTTCTTCATCATTAAATGGAGTGGCTTTGGGATAATTCTTTGCCCGTATCATATAGGGGAAAGGATGGTTATTCCACAGACTCACCGCATTAAACCTGTTTTTTGCACACATATCTAAAAATGCTTCCCAAAACTTTAAATCCTTGCAGGTTTCAATGTGCACGTCATTCGCCGGTCCGGGACGGTATGGCGACCATGGAAGGTTTATTTTTACCGCCCTAAACGCATTTGCAGGATTTATTTGTTTAGCCTCAACCTTAGAAATATCACATTCTGAACCTATTTGTTCTACCAAGTCGAATAAACCATATAAACAGCCTCTTTCAGAGTTTCCGATAATATAAATCTGGCCATTGTTTCTTATAATTTTATATCCATCATCCATTATATTCTTAATGTTATCTGAACGGAGCTTTCCCAGTTTAGAATTAAGTGAATCATTCTTAGAAATAATAATAATTCCATTGGCGGCCTCGTCGAGTTCACTTTGTTGAACTGAAAATCCGGTGGCTCGAGCATGTTCTTCGAGTTTTGATACACCGTATTTCAAAACTATTGAAGTATGATTATAGCTTATATGTATGGTTTTATTTTCTCCGCAAGAGAGAAAGGAGAAAAGGGAAAATAAAATTAATAGTTTAAATAGATATTGCATTTTTAAAATTTTATTCAATTACAATCGCCTCAAAGTCTTTTAGGTTTCCTAAAGTAAATGTAATTATTGAGTCACCCTCAAAGTTGATTGTTTTTCCCGACTTTAAATAATAGACTTTTTTAGGTTTTGTATCCACTTTAATTTCAAAATTGATATTAGACATTTCTAATGGCTCAAAATAGCTGCGGCCATTAAATCCCGATAAGTTGATTAGATTAATGATGTATTTATTATAAGTATTTGTTGTGTCGGAATTGTACTTGAATTTATTAAATGTTATTTCTACTTGAGGCGGTGCATTGGTTTTAAAACTTTGCATGATTTCAGGATTGATATAATCAATTACATCTAATAAAATGTCTTTGTGAGCAAAAAATCCATACGTATGATACATTCTTCCAATTTCCCAGGGAATATACACCATTTTGGAGTGATTATTTTGAAAAACACTTAGTCCATACCATCCGGTTGGGACATGCCCTCCAATCATTTCAGGAGGTCCTTCTCTGCCTTTGTCAAGTAAGGGAAGAAAAAGCTGGCTTTCCGCATCAAATTCGCATTTCATGAAATTACACTTTAAAAATGCCTGGTGAAGCTTGTCCTGACGTTTTATAATATCCTGATCTTTCAATTGTAAGTAATATTTGAAAGCGTCCATTTCTTTCTCAATCACTGTTGCTCCAAATAATTCTTTTAATGCTTCAGGATTGTCTGCCATTGATTGATTCGTAGCAATAATATTTACACCTTCTTTGGTAAGTTTGGTCAGCACTTCAATTTCTTCCACAGAAAAATTGTTGAGATGTCCAAGAATAACAATTCTATAATTTTTCAATTTTTCAAATCTTTCTGCCAGATGCTTTTTTAAGATAAGGTCAAATTGAATATGTTCTTCTTTTAGGTTTTGCTCAATACCACGCATTTCTTCCATTACGGGTCCACCCGGCCAATAATCTTGTTTGATAATTGCAATATGGGCCATACTTTTAAAATCGCCGTAATACTTTTCATTCTTAGCGGCATAAGAATAAACCTCTTTAATTACGTCAAAACCTCTCTCATCTTCATAATTTCTCATATCACCCATTAGGCTGATATCCAAACCCGAACCATGAGCAATACTTTGATATAACCTGTTTCGAATTCGAACTGGCGGCACAGCGTGATACCTTGATCCAAATGTTATTTGCTGAATACTGGAACTACTGGCTATTTTATCATCAAAGGTGGATTCAACGGTATTTACATTTTCAGAGGCGATGTAGGCAAAATAAGGGAGGTGGTGCAATTCTCCTTGAGCTTCATGCCTCATGATGTCAATAAAATCATCATTGTAAGTACATAATGCAATATTTGATCGTTGCGATTTAATCAAATCGCGCATTCTTTTTAGCAGCTCATTGGTGCTGTGTTTCTTAAATTCTTGATATTTTCTGAAAACAGGATCATTCTCATCTTCGACGGTTGGCAATGTCATACCTCCAGAGAATTCCTTAAAGCGTGTTTTATCGTTTGGATTTTGATCGATACCATGATAAATACCTTTATAATAATCCATGGTATTGTAACCAAACATATTTACAAACATTCCGTCAATAGGATAATTATCTATAACCTCCTGCACAATTTCAAAAGCATGCTTTTGCATATACTCTCCATTGACCGATGCTACCATCATTCCATAATTATCTACACTTTCTCCATTGGGTGAAATGTAAAACCAGTCGGGGTGTTCTTCAAAAAAGCTTTCATGAATGCGGCTAAAATCAAACCTTACGATTACCCTTATTCCATTTTCATGACAAAGTGAAATGACGCGTCCAAGCATATCGTCTTTCACATAGGGGTTTTTATAGTGAAAAGGAAGTTTTGTGGGATAAAATGCCATTATACCGCCGGCATTAATCAATAAAGTATTTGCCGAATATTCAATTAAATCTGCCAATAATGAGTCCGGATTTAAAGCACCTTCAGCAGCGGGCAAATTGGTTTGTATCATTCGGAGGTTGTTTTTATTCCACCAAATTGAAGTGTCTGTGGTCGGGTCAATTTTTTGAACTGTATTAACCATCTCATCCTTTGTCGTTTGCTGACAAGAGATTAATGAAATTAAAACGATACCAAATAGAATGTAATTGATATGAAATGATAATATCTTTTTCAAATTTCACCTTTTGTATATTTTTTACAATTTTTGTATAGACTTATTCTAATGTCAACTATAACCTTTTTACCAGTATCACCCAATCTTGATCTGGTAAATTATTCTCGTTCTTAGGAGGACTTCCTAATGAACGAATTCCACCGCCATTTATTGATTTTACCGAGCCAAATTGCAACTCATTTCCGGTTAGTGGGTTAAACCATTGTACGCTAAAGCTGCCTTTGGCAGTACTTAAATTTAGGGTATGGGACTTAGAGTTTGGCAAATAAATAGCATAAATCTCATCCTTTTTGCGCAAGCAATACGCTTCTTTAGAATTTACTAAACCATGTTCTGGGTGCATTTCCCAGTAGGGTATGTAGGTGTCAAAAAATTCTTTAGCATAGTTTGTGATTTCCCAAAGTCGGTTTCTCTGTCGCCAGTCTTCTGATGTTAAATCAGTGTGAGGATGTTTTGCACCAAAATACCATTCTACACCAGCTCCTCCAGATAATAGTGTTCCCCAAAGGGCGTAACGTCTAAGTGTCTTGTGATTTGGATCTTCTGCATCCGTCATAGCGCCATCGTACCACATCCCAATTTCGTCCATAGTAATCAGCCATGCGTGACCAACGCTATCAGATTTTGCTTTCCAGCCAGATACTGTTTCGGGAGCTGTTTCTCTTTCTGCATGCTGCAGGGAAATACCATCCAAATATTCGTATCCAAGAATATTGTTTAAAATATCCTTTCTAAGATCTTCATTAGGTAAGGTATGTAATACTACCGGATGGTTGTACGGATCATTTTCTTTTATAAACCCAGCCATTGCTTTTCGCTGTTTATCATCCTGGTAAGGATTATCGGGCGCCCATGGTGTTAGTCCATTCTCCTCACCTAAATTCCATATCAATCCCAAATGATGCCCAAATCGTGCAATAAGCTCCTGATAATATAATTGGCGCATTGGCCCGGTATCTCCATCGTCGAGCATCGTTTCATTTTCTGTTTCCTGTAAAACTACATGTAATAATATTCCTTTTGATTGCATGTACTCAAATATGGTTTCCCATTGATCTAATTTGCTCACATCAAATCGTGTAAAATCATCAGGACTAACATAGGGCCATACATCTTTTCCATCGCCCAAAATGTTTAGAGTTAAGAAATAGTCAGCGTTCATGCCTTTTGAAGCTAAATAATTGATAGCTCCAATTAGTGATTTCCCTTTCCCGTTTTTCCACGTGGGATCACCTGTTTTCCAATCCTTCAGGTGTGGTTCGTAACTATGAATATCTGTTGGTGCCGCAGCTTCTCCATCTCTAGCCTCAGCTTTTATGCGATATGTATCATCGATATCGATATATGCCAATAAATTTTCCGGACTATTTGTTCCGGCTTTAAGCCAATAATTATCGGTACCCCTAAATTTAAAATATCCGTTAGACGCTTCTATTCGGCCGTGAGCCCGAAAATCATCTCCTTCTTTATCTGATTCAATAACCATAAATTTGCCTTTAGCATTCGAGATAGAAACTGTTTCTCCAATATTTGGATCATCGTTTAAGGCAATACTATCCCCTTTGCTTAGTTTTGCCAAGTACGACCATTTTCCTATTTTATCGGGTGTGAAACGTACTTGCCAAATCGAACCAGTGTTTGAGCTCGTTTCAGAAGCATTTCCATCAGCAGCATAAAATCCGCGTATAACTTTTTTGGTTTCTTCGTTGATAAATTCTACACTTAATCGATAGTTTAAAAAAGGATTTTCTTGAGCAAGTTCAGATGTTTCAGGCCCCTTGAAGAAAATGGTAATGGTGTGCCACTGCATATGTACGGGTGTAGTATCTAATATTTCAGATATTGGTTCGGAATCTCCTTTAGGTAGTTCTAAACGTTCAATTGTTGTTAGTTCAGGCTCACCTCCATGCTTACCGCAGCCTGAGGCCGTATAAACAAAGTTGCCAATAACGGCAAACCCTGTCCCATGGCGCCCTTGATTAAAAGAAGGCCACTTACTCCATAATTTCGTTTTGGTATTAAATGCTTCCACCTCATTATGTGCTTCAACTTGTTCAGCCGTTTCTCCGCCACCAATTATAATCGAATTATTCCAAGCGAAAGTAAAGTTTCCGGCTCGCATAGTGGGTATAGCTAAATTATTGGTTACCGCTTCCCATTCTTGCGTGTTGAAATTATAAATATTACCATGGCTCACTGTTAAAGCCATATCTTGATCGCTTATTTTCGAAGTGGTTCGACCTGCAAATGCATAAAGCTTATTCTCAACAACAACAGCTTGAAAATGGTCACGTGCATTCGGTGCATCAGCCAAAGCTTTCCATTCGCCGGTTTCTGGATTATATTCATCAAACCAAGAATTATAACCATTCATGTGGCCATTTGTAATACCTCCAACTAAATAGATCTTATTATTATAAACTACTACACCAGCACCCCCTCTTCTTCTATGTTCAGGAATAGCGTCACCATAAACATATTCATCTCGTTCGGGATAGTAAATAATAACTCTGTCAGCGGGAGTTTCATTTGGCCACTCACCAGTCATAGCACCAATCAAATAAATCGCATCGTTAAAAACTACCGGTTGAAAGTGATGCAGTTCAATAGGTAAAGCCGATTTCTCAGTCCATGTATTTGTATTGGGATTAAATACCGAAGTAGGATTAATCCTTCTCCCTCCCATTAAATACAATTTGTCTTTGTAAGCTACCAAACCTGCCTCATGGCGAGCTGTTGGTTTTCCCTCTGTTGTGATAATTTCCCATTGCCAATTGTCTGGTGTTGCGTTGTTACTACATCCAACAAATAAAATAATGATGATGGGAAAAAAAATTAGTACTCTGAAAACGTATTTCATAATGTTAATATCCAGTTTATAAAATGTGATTAATAAAAAATAATAATTGTTACACTAGATTATTGAATTCTCAGTAATATATTATCCTCTTGATTGTCCGCTTTTTTTGAGAGGTACTTTTATTTATTTAAGAGATTATATTGCTATTATATTAAAACCAACCGATTTTAATTCTTAACATACCACCACCAAAGCACTTATCCTTATTAATGTTTCAATACCCCAATATCTAAATAATTGGTAAATTCAAATATAATTTCTGTTTCAAAAGAAATGCCTATTGTTCAAAAATTATCTTTTTCATAATTATTATATTGAATATTATCACCTTGATCTACACCATTTATATAACTCAATCCAGCAGAAACACTTATTAAAACTATATCTTTCCTAAATTTTCTTCTATAAAGGATTCCGAATTCTCTAATTATTGAGAATGGTTTGTCAAATTACTATCAACTCCAAAATTGAATTCATCACTTTTGCTAAATTTTACAGTAAAGAGATTTTGATTAATATTATATGAAATGATTGTACTAAAATTTGGACCAAAGTAACTATATCCAACTCCTAATCCACACCAGAAATATTTTCTATAATTTGTTGAATCATTATTATTCAAGGTAAATGCGAAAACACTAGTAGAGGTATAAATAAATAAAATTAAACTTAAACATTTGATAATTATTTTCATATTTTTTATCAATAATAACAATGTTGCCCAAAGGCCGTCCGCACCAAACAAACAACCTGAGACAACGAATGATCGCAAATAATTACAGCAGACAGTGTGTAACTTTGATCACTCGCACCGGCTGCCGGAAATTTATTAATTAGAAAATATTCAAAAATTTACTTAATAAAACTGCAAGCTCCAAAAACGCAAATTGCCGAACAGCAAAAAGCGGTCTTGTTGATTTGCTGGATAGTTAGTTAAAAGGTTCCCCCGATTTTATTAAATTGCTCTGAACCAACAAAACAAAAAACAAAACAAGGAGAACCTAAAATGAATTTTGCACAAATTACAACTCAATATGTATGCGGCGTAGACCTTCACGGGAAAACAAATTATATCTACATAATGAATAAAGAAGGCACAATATTTAAGCCTTTTAATATGCGCAATAATATTAACCAATTCAAGATAGAAGTGTTAAAATATTATCCAAATATTACAGTTGCCACTGAAACCATGCATTCATACTATTGGCTGGCAGACATATTTAAAGAAAATGAAATACCATTCATTCTCGGTCATGCTTATTATATGAAAGCAATTCATGGAGGCAAAAAGAAAAATGATAAAATAGATTCAAAAACTATAGCTGATTAAACCCGCAGCAATCATCTTCCGATTGGATATGTTTATCCAAAAGAACTTAGAGCAACAAGAGATTTACTTAGAAGAAGAACTCGCTTTATGCGATTAAGAGCAGAAGCTTATTCTTATATTCAACTTATTTTTCGTCAGCAGTGTATCAACATTGAACCCAAGGAAGTAAAAGACAAGAACAACAGAAGAAGTCTAATTAATTTATTAGAATATGAACAACTACAAAGTTCAGTTGAAATGAACTTGAACCTTATCGATTTTTTTGATCCCCAGCTTAACAAGATTGAAAGAGAAATAAGAGCGAAAGCAAAAAATCATGATAGAACGGCCCTTAATATTTTACTAACTATGCCAGGCATAGGAGAAATGATCTCTTTAGTTATTCTTTATGAAATCGGAGACATTAATCGTTTCAAGTTTGCTCAAGACTTTAGCTCTTATCGCAGAATTGTAAAATGCCAGAGAGAATCGGGGGGTAAAAATTATGGAACGAAAAATCAAAAAATCGGCAACTCTAATCTTAAGTGGGCAATTGGTGATATTATAATTCACGCTCCAAGAACATCTGCAGTTATCAAGAAATTTTACGTCAAACTAATAAACAAATATGGAAAAAGAAAAGCTAAAAGTGTAATTACACATAAATTTGGTGTTGCAATTTATTTATTATATGCAAAAAAATAAACAAGCTTTTGACTAAGATAGATTAGTAAGATGTGACCGGAATTAAAAACGGGTGGGACTGTTAACCATATAACTTAATTCTGTTATATGAATTCTTTGCATATAACTGGGAAACTTAAATCTGAATAATATGCCTTTATCAAATGCATATTCAAGTTAAACCATAACCGCTTGATTGGAAAAACAGTTGCCACCCAGATTTATTTAACTTAGTACGAGCAACAAAAACTGCCCTTGGCCGCAGCCATATAATAACTGGAGCGAGTTGCTAAGCTAAAATTAGTTCTTAAACTCGTAACCATCTTTGCTAGAGTGGAGCGGTTTATTCTTATTGTTCTTCAAAGGAACTTCTGGATATATCATTTATGATATAAACCATGATAGATGCCTGCCAGACTTCAGGCTGGTTTGGTGCAGTTTTTCTGCAAACCAAATTATAGAAATAAAAGCCAATGATTACAGCTTGTACTTTTTCTAATAATCGACCGTAAATATTAATTCTTTCTTGAAAAATATTTCGTATAGCTATTTTATTATTTGCTTGACTTTTTACCTTTAATAGAGGTTAGGTGAATGAATATTTACAAATTAATAATAGCTGTATTTTATTTTTGTTATTGCATATAGTTCATCATCTCTGTAATAATTCATAGCAATCAATAAACCTCTTTCATCATAAAGATTCTCTGTACGGCTGTGAATTGATGATAAACTACTCAGTTCAATTACTTTATTTATAGAAACAATATATTGTTTTTGATCTTTTACGGGTGATCCGTTAAGTTCTTGAATAATTTCTAATTGGATGCCTTGAGGAGTGGTTAAATAAATACCTTCTATTTTATGGCTGTTGGTTTTCGTAATTGTTTGACTCTTTTTGATATTACCATTTTCATCCAATATATATTTCCAAATCACACCTCCAGATTCTACTGTAATGGTGTCACCATTGTAAGTATAATCTTCCCATTCAAAATTCATTAATTTTGAAATATCCTTTTCCATCCATCTCTCTAACACTGAGTTTGTCGAATATCTGTATGTATAATGATCTACTCTTAATAGTGTTTCATCATCATAGCTAAAAACTAGTCGAACCATCTTTTCTAAACATTCATCATAATATGTTTTTCTAATTATTTTGCCTTTTTGATCAAGTTCTACGAAACCGAGACTATCAATTTTAATACTATCAGTATATTCTTTTATAAACATGATGTTCTTAATCTTATTTTTTGATAAGATCTCTTTTTCTTTCTCGGATTGTAATTTTGTGCTATTGGAAAGGACTGTGCTTTCTAAAATGGATTTCTCATACGGATTTAATGTCACAACTTCTTTACGGCATCCGGCTGAAATAAAAAAAATAATGAGCAGTATTGTTATTAATCCTAATTTCATATTTATTCCTCCATTCACCTAACTATTTAGAATTTTATCCGTAAACGAGTAAAAAAATATAGAAGATTCATTATATCTCAACTCTCATTTGCGGACTTGTCCACCATTACTTTAGGCGGATAAAATTTTGTTGTGCTTAAACCGCATTGCACCAACCAAGTTTATTTTATAAGTTAAACTTAACTTACTTGTTAATCATAAAAGAATCAACTAAAAATTTTTATTATTTTATAGTCGAGGAAACATTCTTTTTTATTAAAAATATCTAATATCTTAAAAGCATTCATTCTTATTCATTTTTGTCAGAATAACATCAGTAACAATCTGTTTAATCTGTGTATTGTTAAAATAGATAGAACAAAGACAACAAAAAAAATGATTTGAGTAGGAAAGAACATATAATCAAACTGCAAAAATTTAGTTTTTTTACTTGAAAAGTATTTTAAAAACTGTAAGTTAAGAGTGTATAAAAAAACTTCGTTATTGTAGCAAAAAGAAAGAAAATCCTATCCAAAACTAACCAATTAGTATAATCTGAAACTTATTTGAAAGGCATTTGAAACCCATTTGAAAAGTATTTGAACAGTATGCACTTCCGTTGAAGTCTCTATGTAGTTCCGTCACACTGCCGTGTAACTCGGCTTTAAATGGTCTTTAATCAATAATAAAATAAGCAAGATTCTGGCTTTCGGCAGAATGAAGGTAAAAAACTATGTATTGCTGTTCGAAGCTTGCTGAGTCTTTAGGCTAGTCAGCATTTAAAAAATAAATACAATTACACAAAAACAACAATTATAAAGATTACCAGTAAACTCTCTTTTCAAAAAATCTCTTACAGATTAAATATCGGTTAAAGGCTGTTTATAAATTGACTTTAAGACATCTTTTATATAATTTTTCGGTTTAATTATAAACTAAAATTGTGATAATGGAACAAACAATTCAACCTCTCGAAAACTACATCCCAATTTTTTTGGTACTAGGGTTTGCAACTGTTTTTGCTGGCGCAGTTATTTTTTCATCCAAAATTTTTGGTCCAAGCCGTCCTAATAAAATTAAATTAAGTCCTTACGAAAGTGGTAAAGATCCAATCGGATCAATAAAAGAAAGAATTTCTATTAAATATTATTTAGTGGCAATGCTTTTTATAATTTTTGATATAGAAGTGATTTTTGTCTATCCGTGGGGAGTTCAGTTTAAGCAATTATTTGGCGAGTTTGGAATTATTGCTTTTCTACCGATGTTATGGTTTTTAATTGTTCTTGAATTAGGATTTTTATATATCTACGTGAAAGGGGGCTTGAAGTGGGATTAGAAGCCAAATTATCCAGCGATGGTTTTGTTACTACAAAAATAGATGCAATAATTTCTTGGGCAAGAAGAAGCTCAATTTGGCCAATGCCAATGGGCATTTCATGCTGTGCAATTGAAATGATGTCTGCCGTTGATCCAAAATATGATATGTCAAGATTTGGTTCTGAAGTAATGCGTTTTACTCCAAGACAATGTGATTTAATGATTGTTGCCGGAACAGTGACCTATAAAATGGCTCATGTTGTTAGAAGAATTTATGATCAAATGCCGGAACCTAAATGGGTAATTGCTATGGGAGCTTGCACTTCTTCAGGTGGAATGTACCGCTCTTATAATGTTGTTCAAGGAATTGACCAATTTTTGCCGGTTGATGTTTATACCGCCGGATGTCCTCCAAGACCTGAAAATTTATTGAATGCTTTGATGCAGATTCAAAAGAAAATAGATAATTCGAAAGCACGCGATTGGCAAGATAAAAAACTAGTTAACTTAGAAATTAATCAGAACTGATAATGGAATTAAACAATCTTATTGTTGAAAAGATAAAATCTCTTGGTGAAGATACTCTTGTAGAAACTTCTAATTTTAGAGATGATTTTTGTATTACAGTAAAAGCAGAAAAAATTGTTGATGTTGCTAAACTTCTCAAACAAGATGAAGAATTAAAATTTGAATTGTGCGAAGATGTTACCGCAATAGATTGGGCAAAAAGAAAAAACAGATTTACGGTTGTTTATCATGTCCTTTCATTAAAAAATAATTTTAGAATTAGAATAAAAGCAAACTTAGAAGGGACTTCAACAGAAATAGATTCAGTAACTTCTGTTTGGGGAAGTTCTAATTGGTATGAAAGAGAAACATGGGATATGTACGGAATTAAATTCAGAAATCATCCTGATTTAAGAAGAATGTATATGCCCGAAGAATTTGAGCATCACCCATTAAGAAAAGAATTTCCTGTTATGGGAATTCCCGGTTCTGTTCCACTTCCAAAACAAATAGATTAGTATGGAAAAATATCACGCTACAAGTTTATCAGATCAAAAAATAATTGAAGCACTCATAGCTCAAGACCCGGATATAACAATTGAAGATGCCCTTGATAATGAAATGATCATTAACATGGGTCCTCAGCATCCCGCTACTCACGGAGTTTTAAGATTAGTTGCAAGGTTAGACGGAGAAACTGTTCTCTCGGTTGTGCCCGAACTTGGTTATCTCCACCGAGGTTATGAGAAGATGGCTGAGAATATGACTTTCTTAGAATATATTCCTCACACAGATCGTCTTGATTATACTGCAACTATGGCTAACAACGTTGCTTATGTTATGGCAGTTGAAAAATTAGCCGGAATCGAAGTTCCTAAAAGAGCGCAGTATATCAGAATGATTGTTGCTGAATTAGCCAGAATTGCCGGGCATTTAGTGGCGGTTGGTACGTTCGCTTTAGATGTTGGCGCGGTTACTGCCTTTATGTGGACTTTTAGAGAAAGAGAAAAAGTTCAAAATATTTTTGATAGAATTGCCGGTGCCAGATTTACAACTTCCTACACAAGAATTGGCGGTGTTGCATCTGATATTGATGATGAATCAATTAGAATGATAAAAGAATTTTTAGATCAATTTAAGCAATCGCATGATGAATTTGAAAGACTACTTAATACAAATAGAATTTTTATTGATCGCCTAGAAGGTATTGGAATTCTTCCTAAAGAAGACGCGATAAATCTCGGAATTACCGGACCAAATCTTCGTGGTTCCGGTGTTGAATATGATATTAGGCGGGCAAAACCTTATCTGTTTTATAATGAAATAGATTTCAAAGTACCAGTCTATGATGAATGTGATTCGTTGGCTCGCTACTTTGTTAGAGTTGATGAATTAAAAGAATCCAGTAAAATTGTTTATCAGTGTTTGGATAAAATTCCAAACGGCGAAACAATGGCAAATGACGCAAAAAGAGTTCTTCCTAAAAAAGAAGAAATATATTCTAGAATGGAAGAATTAATACATGATTTTATGATTGTAAATTTCGGTATAAATCCTCCTGTTGGTGATGTTTATTCTGCAGTAGAAAATCCAAAAGGAGAATTAGGTTTTTATATAGTTAGCAACGGAACGGGTTATCCTTGGAAATTCAAAATTCGTTCTCCTTCGTTCTGCAACATTCAGGCTCTTCCATTAATGTGTAAAAACCAAATGATCTCCGATGTTGTTGCAATTATTGGTAGTATTGATCCGGTTATGGGAGAAGCAGATAAATAATTTATTTGATGAGATAAAACGAAATTAACAGAAAGTTATAAATTAAATTTTGGTAGAAAATGGCATTTCAGTTTACAGAAGAAAATCTAGCTAAGGTTACAAAAGCAAGAAGTAAATATCCAACTTCGCTTGCAGCAGTAATGGAAGTTATTTGGATTGCTCAAGAACAAAATGGATTTATCAGTGAAGAAGTAATGGATCAAATTGCTGAAATTCTTCAAATAGATAAAGTGAATGTACTTAGCGTTGTAACTTTTTACACGATGTATTTCCAAAAGAAAATGGGGAAATATCATGTGCAGGTTTGTACAAATGTTTCCTGTATGCTGCGCGGTGCATACGAAATTTGGGATGCAGTAAAAGAAAATTTAGGTTTGGAAAATATGCAGGTTACTTCTGACGGAAAATTTTCTCTCGAAGAAGTTGAATGTATGGGAGCCTGCGGTTATGCTCCAATGATTGCTGTAAATGAAGATTTTCACGAGAATTTAACTAAAGAAAAAGTTTTAGAAATTTTGGATTCGTTAAAATAATGGAAGAAATTAGAATAGTTTTACCAAAAATACCGGACTTTCATAAATTAGATGTTTACGAACAAAATGGCGGGTATCAATCAGCTAAAAAAGCTTTCGGTATGTCATCTGATGATGTTATTGATATAGTTAAGAAATCAGGTTTAAGAGGCAGAGGCGGAGCGGCATTTTCAGCCGGATTGAAGTGGAGCTTTATGCCCAAAGGTAATGATAAGCCTAAATATCTTGCTATCAATGGTGACGAAAGCGAACCGGGTTCTTTTAAAGACAGACAAATTTTTGAAGATAATCCTCATCAAATGATTGAAGGTATTTTAATTGCCTGTTATGCAATTGGAGCAAAAACTGCTTATATATATATCCGTGGCGAATACCACAAATGGATTTATATGGTTCAAAAAGCTGTTGATGATGCTTATGAAGCCGGATATATCGGCGAGAAAATGAAAGAAAAGTTTGGGACAGATTTTTCATGTGAAATTCATGTTCATAAAGGTGCCGGTGCTTACATTTGCGGTGAAGAATCTGCTTTAATGAATTCACTTGAAGGTCATAGAGGTTATCCAAGAATTAAACCTCCGTTTCCTGCGCAAAGAGGTTTATGGGGAAATCCAACAACAATTAATAATGTTGAGACAATTACTAATGTTCCAAAAATTATTGAAAAAGGCTGGGAATGGTTCTCATCCATCGGCGCTCAAAAACATCCCGGTACAATTCTTTTTGGTTTAAGCGGACATATAAATAAACCAGGTGTTTACGAAATTCCTTCCGGAATTCTATTAACCGAACTTTTAGAAAAGTATGGCGGTGGAGTTCCCGGCGGTAAAAAAATTAAATGTGTTATTCCTGGTGGTTCATCTATGCCTCCTCTAAGAGGAGATTCTTTGGAAGGAATTAGAATGGACGCCGATTCATTGCGAGATGCCGGTTCTGCTATTGGTACTGCTGGTGTTATGGTAATGGACGAAGATACTAATCTTCTTAAAGTTCTTCTGCGTATTACAAAATTTTATCATCATGAAAGCTGTGGACAGTGTACTCCTTGCCGTGAAGGTACAGGCTGGATGGAAAAAGCCTTGAAAAGAATGGCTGACGGAAATGGTACTTCTAAAGATTTAGATATGCTCGAAAGTGTTGCAAAAAATATCGAAGGAAATACAATCTGTGCTTTAGGCGATGCAGCAGCTTGGCCTGTTAAATTTATGATTCAAAGATTTAGAAATGAATTAGAAGAATACTTAAATCCAGAAGTAACTTTAACCGTAAAAAATAAAGTTCATTCTATGAGAAATACTGTTAATCCGCTTAAAGATTTTGTAAGATAATTTTCGTAGAATATAATTGCAATTTAACCCCGAAATCAATTTGATTTGCGGGGTTTTTTTATAATCAAAAGTTAACTTGCCCATCTTGCTTAACCCCAAAACAACAGTTAATCTTGATTAAATTCCTAATCAATTATTTAATTAGCATTGCCTCTTATAATTATTTTTTTTAGATTTGATGTTCACAAGACCTCGTTGTACAATTTTCGCGTTTTTACGCAGATTCAATATTCTGAAACTCCTGTTTTATTTTTAATATTATTTGTTTTTAATCAAACTTTGAATTTACATTGAATTTAATTTTTGCATTAACAAAGTAATAGTATGATGAAAAATGGGAATAAATTAATGGTAGATCCAAATAATTCCACAAGAATAAATTTGCTTGATGTTAAAAAGCAAGAATTGATTTCGTTAATTCTTCATTCAATATACATTTCTACAAATTTTTCTGAACTTATAATTAAAATAACCTCCTTAATCAAAGAATTTACAGAGATTCAAGCAATAGCTATTAGATTAAAAAAGGGAAATGATTTCCCTTATTTTTTTTCTTCCGGCTTTCCAAAATATTTTATCAAACGAGAAAATTCACTAATTAAAGATGGACAAGCAGATCTATTCGCAAATGGTGAATTATGCAAGAATATTCAACTTGAATGTATGTGCGGACAAGTTTTAGATGGTCGTATAAATATAAATGATGATTTTATTACTAGTTCAGGAAGTTTCTGGACTAACAGCACAACTTTATTGCTTAATTCTATAAATCCCCAAGATAGATTAAAAACAAGAAATGAATGTAATCGTGCCGGATATGAATCGGTTGCTTTAATTCCCATAAAAATTCCAAATAATAAAAGAATTGGATTGCTGCAGCTAAATGATAAAAGAAAGGATCTTTTCAATGAAGAATTAATTCAGTTTTTTGAAGATTTATGCAAAACTATTGGTTTGGCAATTCAAATAAAAAATAAAGAAGAGGAATTGCTTTCTCAAACAAAAACTCTCGATCATAAAAATAAGCTGTTAAATGCAATATATAAATGTGGACAAACATTAAATAGATACGATTTATCTGAAAGTGAGATTTATGCCGAACTCTTCGAAATTTTTAAGGAAATTTCTTATATTCCCAAATTTGCAGGACTTTATTTTGAAATAGAACAGAACAAATTTTATTCTGTCAATTTCACTAAAACCAAACAAGTATTTAGAAAAAAA